>Ga0316205_10000068_pt1 | contig 235520 bp, 197 predicted proteins | sample 3monthpyrite_MG_FD_204941 | JGI IMG/M metagenome (GOLD analysis project Ga0316205, IMG submission 204941) | Microbial mat bacterial communities from mineral coupon in-situ incubated in ocean water Damariscotta River, Maine, United States -... | ecosystem: Environmental > Aquatic > Marine >... | reverse complement strand
TGCTCGTTAAGGAGGGCGTATTCTACCCTCTCAATCTTGTCTGTCAACTACTTTCTTGTCCTGCTTCTCCCGACCCTTTGTTTCAGTTTCATGAAGCGTTGTGGCCAGAAGAGGTGCGCATTATACATGCCTGTAACAAAAGCACAACTGTTTTTTTACTATTCGCGAGTCACGACAAAAACCAGCTGTGTCGTCAACAATTCAATCAACAATACTCTCTCAATTAGTGGCTAGTATATCACTTAAAATATAGGAGTGAATAGCTGAATTTCAAAAACGAGCACTCCACTCACATCAATCACTATAGTATATATAGGATATCTTATCAGTCTGGTAAATTAATCGTCACTCGTGCAATACGCCGTTTTCCTACTTGAAGCAGATGCGTTGCACTTGCTGCTATTTTAAGGTGCTTATCTTCTATTTTATTTCCGTCTATTTTCACCGCACCTTGCTGTATCATACGTAATGCCTCTGAGGTGCTTTTTGTTAGCCCGGCCTCTTTTAACAAATTACTAATGGCTATCTGTGCCTCTACTGCACTGACTTGGATTTCCGGCACGTCTTCAGGGATAACACCTTTCTGAAAACGAGCAATGAAGCGTTCTTTTGCCCCTATTGCATCAGTGCAGCTATGAAACCGTTCGATAATTTCTTCAGCCAACATAAATTTAGCATCACGCGGATTCAACCCCGTCTCAACCTGTCTTTTGAGTTCCATAATTTCGCTATTGGGTTTAAAGCTCAACAGCTCAAAATATCTCCACATCAAATTATCAGAAATTGACATCATTTTGCCAAACATGTCATCAGGTGATTCATTGATACCAATATAGTTGTTCAGCGACTTAGACATTTTTTGGACGCCATCCAGGCCTTCTAAAATAGGCATAGTGATAACCACTTGTGGTGTTTGTCCATAGTGCTTCTGTAACTCGCGCCCCACCAGTAAGTTAAACTTTTGATCGGTCCCACCTAGCTCTACATCGGCTTTAAGCACCACGGAATCATATCCCTGGATGAGAGGATATAAAAATTCGTGAATGGCAATCGGTTGTCCGGAAGTATATCTTTTATTGAAATCATCTCGCTCCAGCATTCTTGCAACAGTATGTTTGGCAGCCAACTGGATTAAATCAGCAGCATTTAACTCATTCATCCAGTGCGAATTAAATTGTATTGTTGTTTTTTCTGGATCAAGAATTTTGAATATTTGCTCTTGATAGGTTTGCGAATTTGCCAACACCTCTTCTCTCGTTAGCGGTTTGCGCGTCACATTTTTGCCCGTAGGATCACCGATCATCCCAGTGAAGTCGCCAATTAAAAATATCACCTCATGCCCTAACTGTTGAAACTGTCGCAACTTATTCAGCAATACGGTATGCCCTAGATGCAAATCGGGGGCTGTTGGATCAAAGCCTGCTTTAATCCGCAATGGCTGCTGCTTTTTAAGCTTATCGATTAATTCTTGTTCAACCAGCACCTCATGGGTAGATTGCATTAATAGAATTTCATCTTTGTGTGAATTCATTTTCGTTAACCTTGCTGCTCTAGTAAACTTACGGTGGGCGCGCCTTTGCGAGCAACGCACGCTGGATTTCATACGTATTCGCGATAGTGAAGCATTGTAAAGAAAATTTCAAACAACGCGATGCCTTCCGAAATTAAAGCAATTTTGATCCAGGTCGAATAGTCATGAGCCCGCTTGCAAAAGCTAATTCATTTTTAATGATGAGTTGTCGCACTCAACAATGATATTTAGCAAGGCATGTAATAACGAAAAGGTAGGCTAGCTTTCTATGAATAACCAAAACAATAAAGGGTATATAGGTCATTGTTTTTTATTTTTTTATAGATAGTAACTCAAATATGGAGCACACCTAATAATGACAACAAATGTACTAGTCGTTGATGATTCGACCGTTTCGCGAAAAATGTTGATTCGTGCACTACCAAGTGATTGGGAGATCAATTTGTCGCAAGCAGCCAATGGTCTTGAAGCATTGGCCCAATATCACGAAGGAAAAGCGGATGTCATGTTTCTTGATTTGACAATGCCTGAAATGGATGGTTATCAGGTATTAGAAACATTACAAAAAGAAGGATTAGACACTTTTGTTATTGTTGTTACCGCAGATATACAACCTGAAGCCGAACAACGAGTCCGCAAACTAGGCGCCATGGGGTTTGTTAAAAAACCGGTAAGCACAGCAAAAATTACTGAAATTCTCAAGGAATATGGGATCATCGAATCATGAGCGATCAACTGGGAGGTGACTTAACCCTCGACCAACATGAAGCGCTTCAAGAAATTGTCAACATTGGCATGGGACTCGCTGGTGATTCACTAGCCCGGATACTCAATACCTTTGTGGAACTCTCCATACCACGTATCCGTTTGGTTAAAGCTGAAGATTTACCGAGCGCAATCGTCAACTTGGTGAGTGAGCGGGCGGAGGTTTCTGCCATTCGGCAAGCTTTTTTTAACCACTGGCGAGGTGAAGCCGTGGCGATATACGATCAACATGGCTGCAAAGACCTTGCTGATTTGATGGGATATACAAGTGAAATGGATAATAGCACAGAAACAGAGCTGTTATTAGACGTTGGCAACGTGCTCGTTGGCGCTTGTTTGAATGGCGTCTCTGAACAATTAAACGCAGAACTCAGCTTTGGCGCACCTTCAGTTCTAGCACAACACGTTCCAATAGAAGAGCTTTTTGAAAAGCAAAATTTTAATTGGAGCCATACGTTATTATTAGAAGTTAACTTCGCTCTGGAAAACCGCCAGTTCAAGAGCCACTTATTGACCATGATGTCGGAAGAAAGCATCAGCACACTACAGCTTGATATCGACCACTTCTTGGAGGCGTTATAAAAAATTGGACATAGCGACTCACAAGCACCTGGCTTCACCAATGGATACATTAGCCATTTTAGAGGTGATCGTTGAACGTGCCAATGTTGGTATTTTTGTGGTCAACGAAGCATGTGAACTTGTGTTATGGAATCATTTTCTTGAAAGTTACAGTCAATGCAAGGCTACTGAGCTTATTGGTAAAAATTTGTTCGATGCGTTTCCAGAATTGCCACGCCCATGGCTCGAACGAAAGATAAAAAACGTTTTTATCCTGAAAAACTTGTCTTTTACCTCTTGGGAACAACGCCCTTATCTTTTTAAATTTCGTCACAATCGCCCCATCACCGGCGGTGTCGACCACATGCGACAAAATTGCACTTTTCTGCCGATCAAAAACCCAGACGGTGAAGTTACCCACGTTTGTATCACCCTTTTTGATGTCACAGATACCAGTATTTACCAAAGCATGCTTAAAGATGCAATGCACTCGCTAGCAGAAGCAAGTAATCGAGATGGCTTGACAGGAATTTACAATCGCCGTTTTTTAGAAGAAATCCTATCTCGGGAATACAGCCGAGTCACTCGTTACGGCGGCACATTATCCTTCATCTTAATTGACCTTGATTTTTTTAAAAAAATCAACGACACCCATGGACATTTAGCCGGAGATGAAGTACTCAAAGTAGCCGCAGCCCGCATCCAAAGTGGCTTAAGAGCATCCGATGCCGTTGCTCGTTATGGCGGTGAAGAGTTTGCCGTTATTTTACCTGAAACCCCACTAGAGGGCGCAGCAATACTTGCCGACCGATTGAGAGTCGCCATAGGCTCATCTCCCATCCAATGTAACAACATTGAAGTTACCATCAAGACAAGCGTCGGCGTTACCCAATTATCAGAAACAACACAAAACTATGAAGAACTTATCGAGCAGGCAGATCAAGCGTTATACCACTCCAAAGAAAATGGGCGCAATCAGGTCACACTATACATGCGCGATCAAAAAAACGAAATTCAACTGATACCCTTTCAAGAAAACGAAACCAGCCAACCACCACTGACAGCAGAGAAAAGCCTGCAAACGCACCAACCAAGCGCAGCAATACTCACAGACAGTACGCAAACTGAGGGAAACGCTATCAATACCACCACAGAGGCACTCAGCCAAACCGTGACTCGCGATGAAACTATCAACGAAATCAGCCTAAGTAACCCTCAAACTATGGTGAATATCGATGATTTGAACGAACCAACATCAAATTATTTACCAGCAGAATCAAATACAGAGACCCCGATAAGCATAGGCGACACCATACTTGCCATCGACGAACTTTCCAACTTACTGTCTTCCAACAACACGCAGCTTGAAGCTAACATTACAACTACAACGATAAACGAATCAGATAAAATCGATGAAAAACAAGTGACTCTTGAAACAACGCTCGAGATAGACACTCAATCAAGCTTAGTACCGCCCGAGGAAACTGAACCTTCATCATTCCCACAAACGACACAAGGTGAGCAACTCGAAATACCCATGGTGATTGAGAACACGCCATCTGCCCTCGACAGCATCCAGCCTGACACCGAATTCACCACAGAATCTCAGTTAAATGCTGAAGAAGCGACCATAGCACAAGAAAAAGCCACAATCATCGAAAAAATCATGCCAGATTCAACCGTTAACTTGCCTTTGGCACATCCAAAAAACATAATGGCCTCAAGCCCTGACCCAGGATTAGTTGAACAAGCCGAGAATCCCAATGATATCGAAGAAAACTACGAAATAAGAATAAAAATCGGTCATAGCTAAGGTTATGGTGCTTTATCACAGATAAATCGTGCTTATTGCCTTGGACACAACTAAAATTTATTTTACTAAGTGACGATATAAAACTAATTATTTATCAACAAAGCCTTATGTTAGGGACAGAGAAATAGCCAGTTTAGCGGCGCTATTTATGAAATATAACCACGCATAAATTGAAAAAATAGGAACCAGAATGCGTCAAATATCCTCAATCGGAATCGACTTCAAATTGCCTTACACCCCACATCGGTCCACGAAATCTAGCACAAAAGTCCATATTGCACTCCTATTAGCCAGCCTATTTCTCGGATTAATTGTGTTTATCTTCATTACTGATAGCGCCGAGGCCAAAAAATCGAGCTATTCACCAATCAATCGAACCACAGCAAATTTGCAATTGAGTCCTGAAGAGCACGTCACGATTCCGCTTAATATACCACCCGCCCCAAACATCATTGAGGCCGAAACACCGACACCAACAGTCACACCATCGCCTACACTCCAATACCATCATGTTAAAGTGAAAAAAGGTGATTCTCTGGCGCAAATTTTTTCAAAGCTCGGCATCCCGTTACAAGAACTGCAACAAATACTTGCCATTAATGCTGAGACAAAATCACTACCCAAGCTCATTCCTGATCAGAAATTTGACTTTATCATCTCTGAAAACAACACACTGCAAGAACTCATTTTTTATAAAAACACACATACAACGATTAGAGTGCATCGGAATACCGATAACAACTTCAGCGCAATCCTCGAAGTCAAAGAATACGAAATGCGTACAACCTATGCCAATGGCAACATTACCTCCTCTTTATTTGAAGCAGCCCAAAAAGCAGGCCTATCAGAGACCTTAACCATGGAAATGGCAAATATTTTTGCATGGGATATCGATTTCGCACTCGACATTCGAAAAAACGACCACTTTGCCGTGCTTTATGAAGAGCGCTTTTTAGACGGAAAATACATTGGTGATGGTAAGATTGTTGCTGCCGAGTTTATTAATCAAAATAAAACCTATCAAGCTATCCGCTATACCGACAGTGAATCTAACACTTCATATTACACACCCGATGGGCGAAGTATGCGCAAAGCTTTTTTAAGAACACCCGTAGACTTTACCCGCATTAGCTCACATTTTGGAAAACGCTATCATCCAATTTTAAATCGCATGAAAGCCCACAAAGGGGTTGATTATGCCGCACCTCGTGGAACACCGATCAAGGCAGCCGGCGATGGCAAAATCATTTTTCGAGGCCGCAAAGGCGGCTACGGTAAAACTATCGTCATTCAACATGGTAAAAAATACAGCACACTCTACGCTCACATGTCGAAGTATGCCAAAAACTTAGCAACAGGGAAAAAAGTAAAACAAGGGCAAACCATTGGTTATGTTGGCAGCACAGGACGAGCGACCGGGCCACATCTGCATTATGAGTTTCGCGTCAATAACTCGCACCGCAACCCATTGACCATACGATTGGCGGCATCACCAAAAATTGACCCTAAGTATAAAGATGATTTTGTGAATCAAGTGCAAGGTCTGCTTACCCAATTGGATTTATTTCGCCGCTCAGAAACTTCGCTTTCTTCCTTATAAAGCATACTGAACAAACACATGATACCCAGCCCCTGATAAAATCAAGGGGCTTGCTATTTATCAAATAAATGATTTCAAATTGATCACTGCATCACATTTTTCAAAAACTCAACACAATCCATCCAAAGAAAATACATGAGCGAACTCTATATCGGTCTTATGTCAGGAACTAGCATTGACGCAATTGATGCTGTGTTAGTTGAATTTAGTGGCTCGTTTCCTAATCTTATTCAATCCCACAGCCTATCAATTTCAAGTGATCTAAAAGAAAAAATAAAGAATCTATGCCAACCTGGTAAAAATGAAATTGAGCGACTGGGACGTCTCGATCATGAACTTGGCATTGTTTTTAGTCAAGCGGTTACTCAGCTATTGAATCTGACAAAAACTTCAGCCTCGCAAATTACCGCCATTGGTAGCCATGGCCAAACCGTACGCCATCAACCCAATGTAAAACATCCTTTTACTCTACAAATCGGCGATGCCAACATTATCGCTGAACAAACGGGCATTACCACAATTGCTGATTTTCGCCGAAGAGACATGGCCGCCGGAGGTCAAGGAGCACCATTAGTCCCCGCTTTTCATGACAAAGTTTTCCGTTCAAACTTGAAAAATCGTCTCATCCTAAATATTGGCGGTATGGCAAACATCACTATTTTACCTAAAAACCCAGAACAACCTGTGCTTGGATTTGATACCGGCCCAGGTAATGTGCTCCTTGACACATGGATATACGCACAACAACAAAAACCCTTTGATGAGAATGGTCAGTGGGCAAGCTCAGGCACAATTAACTCTGCCCTGCTGGCACAACTACTCACTGCTCCCTATTTCGCTTGCCCTCCCCCCAAGAGCACCGGTCGTGAATACTTCAACTGGCATTGGATCAATACCCAGCTAGATAAAACTCAACTCGTGCGTATTGCCCCTGAAGATGTACAAAATACCCTCATGGAACTCACTGCTTACTCTATCGCCCAGGATATTCACCGTTATGCCGCAAATACCGAAGAAATTTATGTCTGCGGTGGAGGTGCCCATAATAGCAAGCTGATTGCCCGGATAAAGCATAAGCTTTTAGATTTTGGTAAAACAATACCTATTCATTCAACCATAGAAATCGGCGTAAATCCCGACTGGGTAGAAGCCATTGCTTTTGCTTGGCTTGCAAAACAAACGCTTGAAAAACAATCAGGAAATCTAATGGAAGTGACGGGCGCACGACGCCCAGCAATACTGGGTGGGGTTTATTTCGCGTAAATAATTTTCAGAAAGGAGGGATCCCCCTCCTTATGAGACGTTAATCTTAGACTAGGCAGAGAACGAAGAGCCGCAACCACAAGTAGTAGTGGCATTTGGATTTCTGATAACAAATTGAGCGCCTTCTAAACCCTCAGTATAATCAATTTCAGCCCCAACTAAATATTGAAAACTCAAAGGATCAATTAATAATTTGACGCCATCTTTCTCAACTTGAGTATCATCGTCATTCAATACTTCATCAAAAGTGAACCCGTATTGAAATCCTGAACAACCTCCACCCGTCACAAAAACCCTTAGCATTAATGCGTCATTGCCTTCTTCGTCAATCAAATGTTTCACTTTTTTAGCTGCAGCATCGGAAAAATCCAAAGGACTTTCCATTTGTTCCATCGCAGTTTCAGTCATCATCAGTACTCCCAATAGAGAATGGTATTACTTTCATTATCTAATTCCCCGCGAGCTTAGTCAACTATTACTCACTTTTGCCGGCTTATTTAACATTTCATGAGGTACTGGCTTAAGCTTCGGTGTTTCTTCTAACTCAGATTGATGAACCAGTTTACCGTTAACCTCAGCCCCCATGACCATTTCTATCAGATTATAATATACATTACCGGTCACCTGTGCCCGCGAAGCTAATTCAATTCGCTCGCTAGTATAAACATCTCCTTTTACATAGCCATTCAAAACCACATTGGGCACACGCACCTCACCCTCAACCGAACCATGGTCGCTCAATGTTAATAATGACCCAGCTTCAGTGGCAATCACATTGCCTATTATTTTTCCATCGAGATGTAATCCACCAACGAAGAGCACATCCCCTTTCAGTTCAGTGTTTTTCCCAATAAGAGATTCAATTTTTGCAGTTCGACGTTTTTTGCCTATCATTGTTGTTTGTATCTCCTATGAGTACGACTCAATATCCCTGTTTGTCGCCAGCCTATCACAATGCTCGCTAGCAACTTTATGCAGGTTAAATTTATGGGGCATGGCCACAATAAGATAAAAATAGGTGGAAGAGTGCAGATTACACAGACTAAATGAGTGCTTTAAACCTATTTTCAATGCTGTATTGTGCCATCAGAAGTATCTTAAAAAAGCTTTTAATGGATATCGACAACCTAAACTCACAACTTGATGATTTGAAAACGGTCATTCCGTACAAAAATATCGCTGTCCTTCAATCTTTTATAACCGCCACAACGTCACTTGACCAATCAAACAGTCTTTTCATATTTTTACGTTTATGCGGTTTCACTACCACCTCAATGGCTCTGGGTGAAAAATTGGGAGGGACTAAAATATATCCTTCGAACTTTTGGAAGTACCTAAATTTAAACTTGAGCTGTTTTTTCTTTTTGCCAGTCGCCATTGACGTCAAAGAGATTCTCTCGGACTTCCCCTCTTGTAAACCTTCAATAGTGACAACCGTCACACCTCGCACATACTTATCGTTTTTTAAGGCTTGAACCAAAACCAGTTCATAGTGAAACAAACCTTCTTCTTGAGTTGGACTCACGATAAAATTATCAATTTGCAAGCCTGAGGCACGCTCACCGGGTGACACAATTCCCCGGTAAAAAGTCACTTCTTCACGTAACTCTAAGATCTCTTCTTGCTGCTGTTTTAGATTATTTTTTACCTCACTATTCGCCTCGCTATCGACTTGAAGCGAGCGTTTCAGGATGGCGACTTGCTCAGTCAATAGCTGATTTTCCACTTTTAATGTGTTAATCGTTTGCTGTTGTAACTCACCCGTTTCCTGCACTACGCTCAATGACCCAGTGCTTTGTTGACCAATCCAGAACGATAGATACAAGATTAAAATAGCAGCTAAAAAACTAAAAAAAGCTCGCCAAGGTGAGTATGGTTTTACAACTAAACGACCAACCTTCATAATCCCCCTAACCTACTTAACCAAGTAAATTGGCCATTAAAACCGACATCAAACAAACCGATCACGCAATCTTGCGTTGATAGGCCAAGACCAGCCTTCTAATTTTCATTCCTAAGGAAGCATTGCAATGGCTTGCAAACCACAACTTTCTTCCAGATCAAACATAATGTTCATATTTTGTACCGCCTGACCGGCAGCCCCTTTAACTAAATTATCTATTACCGATAAAATAACAACCGTTTGCTCATTCTGGGGCCGAAATATAGCCAACTGACAACGATTAGAACCTTTTACACTGCGCGTTTCGGGGTGCACTCCTGGCGGTAAAACATCAACAAACAATTCTTTTGCATAACGAGTGGTGAACAAAGCTTGCAAATCAACATCAGTCTGCAGAAGTCGCGCATATAAAGTAGCATGGATACCGCGTATCATAGGCGTAAGATGGGGAACAAAGGTAAGCGATAGATTACTTCGGCTATTGATCATCCCAAGTAGTCCTTGCCGAATTTCTGGCAAATGGCGATGACCTGACACACCATAGGCTTTGAAATTTTCACTGGTTTCACATAACAACACACCAAGATCCGCCTTACGACCCGCACCGCTCACACCGGACTTGGCATCAGCGATCAGACCTTCGGTATCGATCATATTCGCTTCAAGTAAGGGTAAAAAGCCCAATTGTACCGCCGTTGGATAACACCCTGGATTAGCAACTAACCGAGCATTTTGAATGGCAGCACGATTGATTTCGGGCAACCCATAAATCGCCTCACTGAGTAATTCAGGACAGGCATGCGCTTCCCCATACCACTGCTGCCACTGCTGCGCATCTTTCAACCGAAAATCTGCAGCCAAATCAACAACCTTAACGCCTTTAGCCAATAACTTAGGCACCATTTTCATGGCCACCCCATTGGGCGTCGCAAAAAATACTAAATCACTCTCTGCCAACTGATCAATCGAGGGTGCTGAAAATTTTATATCAAGCACACCCCGCAAATTAGGGAACAACTCAGACACCGAAATGCCGACTTCTGATCGAGAGGTAATGGACAAGATATCAACATAAGGATGTGCTGCTAAAATGCGCAATAATTCAACGCCGGTATAACCCGTGCCGCCAACGATGGAAACCTTTATTTTTTGAGTCATATAGTTATCTTGCCCTTAGCATCGACATTGGCTAGTCTCTCATTTGATTTCGCTTGATCGTTGATTGCACAGAGCTTTTCTTCAGTCCGCAATACCACAAAATTATTATCTACTTCAGAAAAGTCTCTGCAAAATCAATTTCTTTAACGATATTCAAACGCTAGACCGGCCAATGTCGGTTAGAAAATTGACGATGATCAAATTATCTCTTAAGTAAAACAAATTTTTTGATATAAAAAAACCCCAATTAGATAATCAGGGTCTTTAGGATACTTAGCATTACTCGTTTTGATTAGAAAATATGCAATAGTTGAAGAGAAATCCGATTATCAATGCCATCGACAATTTTTTCAGGTGGAGACCCCGCCGACACATCAGGCGCCTCTGCTGAACGAATCTCATAATTTAGCGTTGCACGAGTTTTTTTATTAAAAAACCACTGCGCGCCTAAGGTGGTGGTGGTAAAAGATCGATTGCTATTCTTCGCCGTTGTTAAATCACTATCGGTGCTTCTATCCACCGTATCATAACGTAAATCCAACTCAAGTTTAGGCATCACTTGATAGCCCAAATGCAAATACCAACCGCTGCCTTTATCTTCAGGTAACATGGATAATGGGCAAGTCGAACATGCACCCGACCTTCCATTAAAAATCATACCATCGGCCGTTATATATTCAAACGCAGCCCGATATTGTTGCATCCTAAAGGTCACGCCTAGACCGGCACGATCCCGGTCGTATTGGACATTGTCAAAAGTACGCTTTCCTTGAGTTGCCCATAAAAATCCCTTTACCCCTTGACGACGCGCCCCTTTGCCACCCAAAACATGTTCGTAAGCTACATATTGATAAAGATCTTTCGCCCCATTGTTATCGGTACCCGCAATACCATTACCATTGCCCACCATAACGGCATAAGATAATTCCCCTTTGGGGGTGAGCTTAAAGGTATCGAAGACTTGGACCCCAATATCTCGAAAAGCACCAACCGGCCCAGCACCCGTGCCATCGGCATTAACAAAACGTTCCAATAAAAGGAAATTGGTCACATTGCTAAAATTTATATAGTCAAAAACATGGATCGCTTGCAAACCCTCTTCTGCACCTGGCGTTTTAAAAAGCCCGATACGCACTCGCGCCCCTTTGACATAACTTAGCGTAACACTAGCATCAGTCACTCGAGCAACCTTCCCCCCATAATGAGTAATACCATTATTACCAAACTCCGCTAAAATAAAATAGTTAGTTTTTGGATCTAATGGGAAACCTGTACCACGCACACCAATACGAGCCCGGCGAATATTAAACGAACCGCGACTTTTTAAGTCAGGGCCTGCCATATTAAAAGCCGCCGGCTCTCCCATTTTCCCTCCAGCTTTCACCTCAGTGCCTTTGGTCATTTCAGCTATTGGCTGGATGAACCCCCACACCTTAGCCCGACCTGCCGCTGCACCTGGCTCCGTCCCCTGCATCATTAACCAGTTTGCCGCATGAACAGGTACACTTATAACCACAATGATAATGAAACAAGCAATTGCAACACTCACTTTCCCCAATGGACATCTCACTAAGCATCTCTCCCTTCTCAAATTAGCACTTGACGATTACACTCTATTTGCTGGTACTCTGAAAATCTATCCACAAATCCTTAGTTAACTCACACCCATCACACATTGCTTCTCTGTATAAAGACCCTCCATTATTTATCCAGCCCGGTAATCAGAACATTATTGACTACCTGATCTAAACCAATAAGCAGCGTTCTGCATCGAAAAACCACTGCTGGTTTTTAGGTTAAAGCATAGTTCAATTTTTTTAATTATGATTCGATTAAATTAATATCGATTTATTATTTATCCAAACCTAGAGAAGCGTCCGCAAATCACGCAAAGACCGGGGGAAAGCTAGACAGAACGATAGATATAGGTAACTCAGGGGGATTGTAAAAACGAAGGAGGGACAGTAAAAGATTTGCTGATGAAAAATATATCACTCAAAATACAATATTTGCTCGCAGGCCACGCACTTCAATCAAATCCCTAAACTGAGTCAGGCAATAATAAAAACAACGCCACCTGCGATCAAACGGACATACTTATTTAATTAAGGTTTTACCAAACTAAATCCCTGGCTGACGAGATCGATAATTTGCACAACACCCGCCGTCACAGGTTTCGCGTTAGCATGTAATGCGGGTTCATAACCTAATTGCTTAGTTACATTTTTCAGTGTATTACTGCAAGCGCTAAAACGAACACCATTTTCACTTAACCCAGCAATACGACCTGCATTGGCATTATCTTCAAATAACAAACGTAAACCCGGCCCAAATGCGACAATTTCTACATCAACCTGATCGGGTCCATAATGCTTCATTAAATTATTCGCAACATTGAGCACTAACGTTTGTTTAAAAGGATTTGGATCGCTGATTTGCAAGACAACTCTTTTTTCAGCAAAAGGTTTTTCATCGATGCCAGCGAAAACGTTTACTTGTATCAACAACGCATAAAAGCAAAACGTCGCCAGCAATAGCGTGCGTATTTTCATATTTGTCACCCCTGTTACCCCATAAAAATAGCTAATGGCGTCTTTTTTTGATTAGTATTACACCACTCATTTAATAATACCATAATTTAACTCAGATTAAAGGGACAGGATTTCATGCAAACAATCTCACTCACAAAACATCACTCATGATATTAGTGATCATTGGATGTGGATTGCGGTGAAGCATTAAACGTTTGAAATATATATTGGGCAACAGCATGAATTTCTTGTTCTTTGAGGACCGTTTTCCAAGCAGGCATCGCAGATCCCTCAACCCCATCGGCAATCAATTTTTTTAATACTAATATTGATTTATCCTTCAGCCAATCAGCTGCCGTAAAATCAGCCGGGGGCGGTAAAATAAAACTACCAATCCAATGCCGGCCCGTTCCATCATTGGCGTGGCAAAATGCACAATTTTTGCGGAAAATATGTGCGCCTAGCGACATTGTTTCATTTGCCAACTTTTTCATTTCAGGACGATCATGAATTTTAAATGGGGTTGCAGAACTCATCGCATCCGCTCGTGGGGATTGATGTGAATAGCCATTACGCGGATAAGAAAGACTTTCAGAACGCCATATGGCACCATCATTTTCCTCGTTTGGTTTACCACGATCATGACAAGAAATGCATGACGTTATATATAGCTGTTTGCCAATTTGTTGCTGTTCATTTAACTGCTCCCAGGGCAAAGTTAAAGATAATTCACCAGTTGCAAAGGGATAAGCCAGTACATATCTTTCATGATTATCCCAACCATTTGCCTCGCTATGATAACGCGTTTTTTGAGGGGGACGATGACGCATAAAAGCGCTATAGATATAATCCACCACCGCTTCAATTTCTTTATCAGACAGAACGCTGGCAAATGGCTGCATAGCGGTATTTTTCCGGCCTTGCTGCACAGCCGTGATCATTTGTTGTTTGCTCAAGCGCTGGGGGTCGGCAGCAGTAAATGCACGGGCAGGTGGATCAATAAATGAACTGGCAAGTGTTTTGGCATCGCCCGCATAACCATGGCAAAAATAACAACGATAATCATAGATGCGCTTCCCCAACGCCAACATCGCCTCATCTTCATTAAAGTCGCGAATCACTAATTTTTTTTTTTATTCGGATGAGACTCCGCAGATTGACCTAAAATAAACGCCTGAAAAACAAACTCAGCCACATTAGCAATTTTCTGTGAATCTAATACGGTTGCCCAAGCCGGCATCACAGTGCCAACCTTGCCATGCGAGATTGCCTCAAATAACCGGGGTCGATTAAACAGTTGCCGTGAGACGGTACTGGTAAAGTTCCTTGGCCGGGGATCATTAAAGTGTGCACGAGGTCCATTGCCTTGTCCCAACTTGCCATGACAAGCGGCACAATTATTCATAAAAAAAACTTCGCCTAATGTTTCATCTCCCACTAACTCTAAAGAAAAAGGCTGATTCATATCCACAATACCATGCGGCTCCGAAGGCGCAACAACATCAGGCTCACTCGATACGCCGCTTGCCAATGGAGCTTCCAATAGCGCCATAGCCATCGCTTGCCGATCCTCCAATCCCATAAAAACTTGGCGAATATAACCCACGACATGCTCGATATCACTGGCAGTCAATCGCTTTTTGAACGACATCATCGCGGTTCCTGTCCGCCCATGGGTCACAGATGCAATCATTCGCTCAACGCTAAGCTCGGCTCTGGCTTGCGCTGAAGTGAAATCACGCGGAGCCGGTTTTAGACCATTTTTTGCCCAGACAGCCGTATTCCCTCGATCACCATGACAAGCTGCACAGTTTTTTACATAAAGTTGTTGGCCACGCTGCAAATCAAATCTTTCCGGTACTTGGGCAGACAGATTATTCGCAGGCAAATCGACACCCGCCATAAAAGTTGCACGAATATAATCCACCAATAATGCAATTTGTTCGTTGGACAAACGCCGCGCATAACCCACCATTGTCGTGCCTGGCCGCCCCATCACCACGCTTTCAATCATGCTCTCTCGACTGGGCGCATTTTGCACAGTAAAAGATTGAAAAGACGTCGGAGGTGGCTGAAGACTGGCACCGGCTCTTGCCACCCCATCACCATTATTGCCATGGCACACACCACAATATTTTCGATATAGCTGCTCAGGAGCAGCAGCATACACAATTGATGAAGTACAAATAATGCACATTAAGATTAGATAAATAGCAACACAATAAATTTTCAAAATTAACCCGGATAGTTAAGCTGTAAACGAATAAATCGTCATCAATAAGGGGTTGCATGATACGCTGAGGGTGCTTTAATAGAACCTAACAAGCCACCCGCGACCAAAAAAGCGTAACATTTTTACTAATTGTGGCGTAAAAAACACTTTTGCGCTACTCTAGGCCTCTTGAGTAAATAAGCCCGTTAGCCAAACTCGGAACCTAGGGTGTTGAGTTGTAAACTGGTCACCAGAAAACGTTGAAAATTTTTCATGGATTTTTTTGTGTTTAATACATTTAAAACGATATTGCGATGGTCTCTTGTAATCAATTTGGGAATTTTTTGCGTATTATCGCACAAAATCAGTTATGCCGAAGCCATTATCGGTGACCCCGCTCAAGGCACCAACGATACGATTTTAGGCTCCAAACACGACTTTACGGGCTTAAACAAACGCGCTGGCGTTGTCGCCATGCCCTCGGTTGCCTTTTCCGACTTTGGCAATCCATGCGTTTACTGTCATATCCCGCCTGAGCAATCAGAAACCGATTATGGCCCAACAGGAAGCGTCCAAGGCTGGAATCGTTATCAACCGGCCACCGATGCCTTTCAACTTTATCAAAGCCAGTTTTTAGACTCCAAAACACGAACGCCCAGCCCAATTAGTCTGCTTTGCCTATCGTGTCACGATGGCACGATGGCGGTTGATATGGTGGTATTTAAACCTAATACTTTTGATTATGAAGAAGACAAAGCACTGCACATGAGAATCAATGGCGCCGACAACACCATCAGCTGCGGCAAATGCCACAACGGCCGAGTGGCTCACAGCATCGCAATCAAACACCTCGGCACCGACTTGCGCAACGACCACCCGATCTCCATGCGCTATGCTGGTTTATTGCGCGTTGATCCTGACTTTCGCTTACCACACACCCCTGATGGCTTCAGCAATGGCGTAAAACTGTACGAAGGTCGAGTCGAATGTGCCAGCTGCCATAATGTACACGACCCAGAGAAAGATCTTTTCCTGCGTGTCAATTCAGATCTGCTCTGCCAAACATGCCACACCAAATAAAATCCGGCTCTCCTTGATTCCATATCATCATCAATTTATGCTGTTTTCACTTAAATTCAAGCCCGCTTGTTGGGTTGTTTTTGCTATGGCACTCACAGGCTGCGCTCAACAACCAACCACACCCTTCATTAATCCCGCTTTCCCACCGCCACCGGAAAAACCCAAACTCATCTATGAAGGCACACTCAGAAGCAGTAAAGATGTACAAGAAATCACCTTAGCCGATAAAATTAAAAAAATCGCCACCGGTGCGATTGAAGACCCCTTAGGATTGGCCAAACCTTACGGTGTGGCCGTCAAAAATAGCCGCATCTATGTAACAGACACCCAACAACGAGCCATTCTAATGTTTGATTTAGCTAACCAGACATTTAATATTTTTGGTATCGAAGGCGATGGCAGTGTACTCAAACCTTTGGGGATTGATATTTCTTCATTAGATGAAATCTTTGTCGCAGACATTACCGCTAAACGAGTTGTCGTATTCGATCTTGACGGCAATTACTTGCGCAGCTTAGGTAATGAAACGATGTTTATTCGTCCGAGTGGTGTGACCGTCAGTCGCAACGGACAAACTATTTTTGTTGTGGATACCGGTGGCCTAGATTCCGAGCAACATCGCATACTGGTACTGGATGCCAAAACAGGCCATGTTAAACATATCATTGGTGAACGTGGTGCCGCCCCAGGCAAATTGAATCTACCCCTGCAAGCTTCTGTCGCACCTAACGGCAAATTATATGTAGTGGATAGTGGCAATTTTCGGGTACAAGCTTTCAACACCGATGACTATACTTTCTCCCACAGCTTTGGCAGCTTGGGACGAAAAAGCGGGAACTTTTCCCGACCTAAAGGCATTGCCACCGATAACGATAGTAATGTTTATGTCGTTGACACAGCATTTGGAAATTTTCAGGTCTTTAATGCGCAAGGCACACTATTATTGTTTGCCGGTGCCCGATCTACCTCAGGTGGACCCGCAAAATATATGCTACCTGCAGGGATTGATGTCGATGAACAAGGCAGAGTTTATGTGGTTGATCAATTTTTTAGAAAAATAGATATCTACCGACCGGCACAACTTCCACCCCTGGGTAATTTGCCCAAGTTTTGAAACGTTAGGGTCTAGGTCTATACTACCGTTTCTTGTACCACGTGCCCCAGTGGCTGTGCCTTTTTATTTTCTAGCCAGTGTTTCATTTGATTAATCGGCATTGGCCGACACACATAAAAACCTTGCGCCGTGTCACAACCCAGTGTTGCCAAAAGATCCAAGGCTTCACCCGATTCAACACCTTCAGCAACCACACCCAAACCAAGCTTATGCGCTAAATCAATGGTTGAGCGGACAATCACGACACTATTTCTATCCGAAATTAAAGATAAACAAAATGCTTTATCAATTTTCAACTCGTGAACCGGCAATCGTTTTAAATACGCGAGTGAAGAATAACCGGTCCCAAAATCATCAATCGACAATCGAAACCCCATGGTATTAAATTGATCAAGCGCATCAATCGCCTTCATTGGGTCTTCCATCAGCGCAGTTTCAGTAATTTCAAATTTAAGCGCACTGGAAGGAATTAATTGTGATTTAATAATCTTAGACACCTCATCGGCAAAATCTTGATCCGCTAAATTGCGTACTGACAAATTAATAGCAACTCGGATGTTGCTTCGATCAAAATGATATTTCTCGTAATCGCTTAATACGTTTTTTAACACCCAAGTCGTTAATGGCCGAATCAATCCCGTTTGTTCAGCAAGCGGAATAAACTCATCGGGAGGTAAAAGTCCGTGGGTCGGATGTTGCCACCGCACAAGTGCTTCTAATCCATTGAGTTGTCGTGTTTTTAAATCAATTTTTGGTTGATAATGCAAAATCAGTTCATTATTTTCGATGGCTTGCCGAAGTTCACCCGCAATTGATAACTGCCGCACGCTGTGCTGGTCTTGGTCTGGATCATAAATCGCGTATCCGCACCTACTGCGTTTAGCAATATACATCGCCACATCGGCCCGCTGTAGCAGCACCACAGAATTCCCCCCATGTTGAGGGAACAACGCAATACCAAGACTCACGCCAACACTGAGATTTTGCCCTTCAACCAATAAGGGACGTTCCACGGTATTGATAATTTTTCTTGCAGTAAAGATGGCTTGATTCATATCTGCTTCGGGTAAAACAACAGCGAATTCATCACCACCTAAACGGGCCACCGTATCCGACTCACGCAGCACCAAGCGCAGTTTTTGAGCCACTTGCTGTAACAACTTATCCCCGACATGGTGTCCCAAGGTATCATTAACCTCTTTAAAACGGTCCAAGTCCATTAAAATTAACGACATCGAATGATCACTCCGCTGCGCAGAACGCAACGCTTGCTGTATTCGATCAAACAATAACAAACGATTGGGTAAGTCCGTCAAACTATCATGCAAGGCTTGGTATCGCAGCGCCGCCGTTTGCGCTTTGCGGCTGGTAATATCTCGAATAATGGCGATAAAATATTGTTGATTAGCCAGCTTCATTTCGCTGATCGCCACATCCATCGGAAATCTTGAACCACTATTGCGACGCCCTAAAATCTCCCGCGCCACTCCCAACACTCTATCGCGAAATCCGCTATCTTGATCGCCTAATATTGACTCAGCACGACCCTCTTTTGAACTGGGGGCTAGCTTTGTTACGTTTTCACCAATTAACTCATTGGGAGGGTAACCAAATATTTTTTGTACCGCCGGATTTACATGCTCAATAATGCCTTTATCCGTCATGATGATAATAGCATCAAGCACATTATCCATGACGGCTCGAATGCGAATCTCACTGGCTAGTAATTCAGATTGCATCTGGTTAAACGCTTCCGCCAACTCACCCAATTCATCTTTACGCAGCACAGGCAATTGGGTAGCACGGTCGCCTTTTCCCACCCGCTTGATCGCATCTCTTAATGCAGCGATCGGTCGCAGCACATCTTGCCGAATCGAACCCCATAGCGCCAAACCTAACGTTAGCACAAGCAATGCAGAACCACTCAAGAGCCAAGAGCGCATGGCTTCAATCCGCAGTTGTGTTGATTCGTTCAACAACGATAACTGCAATACCCCACGTAAATTCGACTCGTCATAACCATGGCAAGTTAAGCATTCGACATCGGCCTGAATAGGCATTGCCACCGTAATATGCGTTGGGTCAGTCAGATCAAACGCAATGTTACCGCTTAGCACCGTATTCAATAATTCGGGAGAAATAGGTTTAAAAGAAGGCGGGGTGATTTGGGTGGCACGAGTGAATCGATTATGCCCTAAAAAATTATTCACCGCATTCACTGTGCTTAAATCGGTAAATGCGGGCTGACCATTGCGCCTCACCACTTCGACATTATCAATACCAGCCACACCGTCAAGCCGGTCTAACCATTCACGCGCTAATGGGCCGTTACCATTAAGCATTAAGGTTTTCAAACTGCCCAAAATAGTTTTCGCATGCACCTCAGCTTGCTCTACGCCCTGCTGATGGATCACGGACGTTAACTGGCGTTCCAGCCAAAATCCGACAATAAGGACTAAACAAGTTAAAATACTTGAAATAACAACGGCAAGACGTATACCTAGACTCTTCATGGTACCCACATCCCCCAAGGGATAAAATATATACTGGAGCTCTCTTTCATTATAGTTTTTCAAACCACTAAATATCTATCTGCTATTCAAGCAAATCGCTTACGAAACATACATTCTATGCGATAATTTGCTAAAACTACACTTTCTAGTAAAGTGGCTATCAATTTTTTTGGGGGTTAAAATTAAGTGACTCAAGAATGAAATTATTATTTTTTTAAAACTCATCCAGACAACAGAGATTAGCAACCCAAACTTTGTTACATTCTGATATCTTAACATATTGCTTGAGCGTTGCATCCTAAACACCTAGCGCATGAAGAGAGATATATCTTACACCGTTTTCTGGAAAAAACCAACGCATGCAGGAAAAAAATAGCCTCTCCATTAACTCATTAACAAGCCATCCCGTCGACGTAAAAACACCCACACTCATCCATCACAGAATCCCGTTTAATGCTTAAATAGACGCCACACCTTTCTCATGCAAATGGTGATTTATTCTCCCACAACCAATCGACTCACAAATAAAATCAAGGCAAACTGATGTTTGAGTTTTTTACTATAAAAATTAGACATGGCAACCCCCTCGCTATAGCGAATTCGATCTCCTTGTTTGAGCGACATACGGGGAGCGGCCAACCAAGTAATGCTACCGTTGGTTAACACTTCAATGTAAGTATAACCACCTGAGTCGATCATTCGTAGAACGGTCCCGCTATTGGGCAATATCGGTGCCTCTGCCTCTTGTGAGACAACTCGACTGGCTTGGGTGGCTATTCCATGAAAGCCAATATCACCCTGATCATTAAACGTCGCCCAATATACCTGTCCACGATAACCCGATCGCGTCACACCTCCCACCACAAAAATACGGTGCCCTATCGTGACAACTGAAAAATTCGCCAAAGGTTCGGGTAAAGACGTTGTATTTTGCCAAGCCGAGACCCCATCAACGTGGTCAGTTTTTGTTTTTTCAATGCTCGCCAAATATTCTGCGCCACTAATACCACCAAGTGCATATAAATACTCGCCAAAAGCAGCTAATGATAAAGCATAACGTCCTTGCAGCAGCGGCTCAGTCTTTTGCCAACGCAGTGCCTCAGATGAATGACCAAGCTGACCCCACTCCACATCAACTAAACCACGGCCTTGCTCCGGATGATGGCCACCAACCACAAAGACTTGATTTTTTATTCGCTGAAGACCATTGACATAACGAGGCATGGTCAATTTATTTTCCAATAAATGCCAAGTTTGAGCCTGCGTTTGTGGCAATAGAAATCCGCGTTCAACGCTGTCTAATAAGGTGCCAGCAAATCCACCCACAGTATAAAGCGCACCTTGCCAACTAAATAGCTTGCTGCAACGACGCGGCAACATCAGACGATGGGTTTGTGTTGTCCAAGCTGATAAATGACCATTTTCAAGAATTTTGGCAACCAACACGGTGTTCAATAATTGCTTTCCATGAGGTCCATTGCCGCCACCGACAACATAAATCATCTGATCCAGGACAATTGCCGACATGAAACCACGCGCTTCTGGCAACGCCTGGGTAAAACGCCAAGCTGACAGCGTCCCATCGCTCTTCATCTGGGAAAACTCAACGCTCTTCAGAAAATCTCGACCGTCAACACCGCCAATAACATACAAGACATTATTATGCGTTGCACTGGCTGCCCCGGCCCGGGCAATATTTAGCCCGGAGGATTGCTGCCAACCAGCAACCCATGTTTGTTCTGCAACAACAGGGGATGAATAACTCGCGATTAAACCACATAAGAGGCAAAGCCAAATAAACAAAGCCATATGATAGTCCAGGGAAAGATTTCTCAAAAAGGGAAAAGGGAAAAAAAATATTAATCGCTGCGCGCTAAAACGAACGACGATATTGCTCCGGCAGCTATTATCCATGCATCGGCTTGGTATTGATGGGTTTCGCTTTGCTCTACCCATCCTACACTTGATTGGATATTAACATCCAGATCTATAATTGGTTTGCGGTTATAGTGGTAAATTCAAGCGTGCCACGCCACCAAAACTGCCCACCCATAACGTACCATCGCCCGCTTCAGCCATAGAAAATACATTATCCGCGTATAAACCATCATTTCTGGTCATTACCGTAAAACTTTCACCGTCATCATTGAGCTTGGCTAAACCATGGCTGGTACCCATCCACAGCTGACCCTCTTTATCTAAATCCAACATGAAAACATGATTGGCAGGCAAACCATCTTTCACCGTAAAATTACGCCATGACTCGCCATCAAACCGAGCCAACCCACCACCCCAGGTACCACACCAAACGATGCCATTACGATCCACTTTCAGCGACACGATGTAGTTGGGATTGTAAGCCACATTCACACGCGACATGCCTTGTTCAACTTTTTGTCGAGCATGATGATCAGAGGCTTTGCTTGGATCTTGTTTAAACGCGATATCATCTTTCACTAATTCATACGCTGCCCCTAAGCCATGCTCATGCTGCCAGTTACGCCACTGGCCATTTTTAAATTGTGCCAAACCCTTCTCGGTAGCAAACCACATAACACCGTCTTTATCCTCTTCCAAACCATAGACCCATTCATTGGGCAACCCTCCTTGGGTATTTTCAACATCATGAATAATCCACTTATCCGGGTTATCAAGCTCACCATTGATGACTTGATTGACACCAGACCAAGTCGCAATCCAAACATCACCGGAAGCAACTTTCTGTACATCGTAAACAAATTGATCCGCCAAGCCATCCGGGATATTGTAATTTTTCCAGGTTTTCGTCTGCAAATTATATAACGATAATCCGCCACCATAGGTACCCACCACAATACGCTCATCAAGTTTGCTGACATGGAAAACACCATTCGACAATAAACTACCATTGGCAACATCGAATAATTTATATTGATCCGTTAACAAGTCATAACGAATCACACCACCTGATGTACCAACCCATACTGTATTACCATCAGCGTACATACCTTTGACATTACGATTACCCACTCTAAAATGTGCAAACCGCAAAGCCTCCTTCTGCTCAGGCAACAACGATTTGGCGGGAGTGACATGAGAAGACGGTGTCACAACCGACGTATTCTTCGGGGCGATATTAGCTGACGATACGGCGACGTCGGAAGACATCGGGCTAGATAATTCAAGTGATGGCACGGAATCTTTAATGATAATATTTGTTGGATTTTGCGAAATGCCAAGGGTATAAGCCCCAATGACCAGCAACGCAACCACCACAAGAATAACAACCACGCCTTTTAAATCTAAATTCACACCACCCCCAATATTCATTCTAATGTCTTAACAACACACTTGGTTTGTTTGGGTATACAAATTCAATGTTCACTATTTCGGAGCAACAAATCGAGTCACGCCTTTTTTCGTTCCCACCCAAACGTTCCCATCATCACTCGCAGCAATGGCATATACATGATTGTCAAAAAGACCTTGCTCCATCGTATAATTTTGCCACTGCCCATTCTTTAAATTTGATAACCCATGATTTGTTCCAAACCAAAGCCCGCCCTGTGCATCTTGCGCCATACTGTAAACAATATTACCTGCCAGGCCATCCACCATCGTATAATTTTGCCAGGTTTCGCCATCGTAGCGGCTAACACCCCCCCCCCAAGTCCCGGCCCATATTTGTTGTTTTTTATCAACCTGCAGACAAAAAACATAATTCGGGTTATACGTTTGGCTAGCCCCAGCGAGTACACTGAGATCATGTCGGGAACGCGTCCCCAAGCCGGTGTTTTTACTAAAAGGAAGGTTTTGAGCATTCGGCGCACCCAACCCATCCTGGTGTGTCCAAACCCACCAGGAATTGCCATCATACATATTGACACCGCCTTCCGTGCCAATCCAAACCCGATCCTTATTATCCACCGCTAAACCGTATATCCACTCATTGACCAGTTCTTTCAAATACGTACTGAACTTCCCGGTTTTGCGGTTAAATACACTCACACCTGCCCACGTGCCAATCCACAAATCACCCGAATTTTGTTCCGCAAATGAATACACCCAATAATCCGCCAAACCATGCATCGGAAAATAAGTTTGCCATCCGGTCGCGGTTAAACGCGATACGCCTCCACCATTGGTACCCAACCAAATCTCACCGTTTTGTGCAGCAAAAGCCGCAAAAATATATTCATTAGCAAGACCATTGGCCCGTGTATAAGTATTTTTCATATTGCCCGTACGATAATCGACGGCCAAGCCGCCTACCGATGTGCCGACCCACAACGTCTGGGAACGCTCATCAATTGCTAAAGCACGTACAGAAACATTCTCGCCAACGCCAAAACTCTCTTTCACCACATAGCGTGCAGCATTGCTGGGCAATGACTGGGAAAAGCAAATCATTGGCAGCCAACTCATCATCAGACAAGCAGCAATAATTATGGGCCAGCGCCATTGATACATCATTGAACACACCTGATACAAAAAAACGACTGAGTACTGTTAACTCCGGCATGGCAAAATGCCTACCTTACCCAACCAAACCAACCAATATCTAAAAAAGCCATCGAAAAAAAAATCACCTGAAGCTAACATAATTTCGAGCGTTGGAAGTGCGATAATACCGCATTGTGATGGTTTGAAAGAAAATACTCAAGCAGAAATATCAGTAGAAAGGACTCACTGGTGGCATTGCATAATCGAGCACTGAAAATCGCAACGTGTATGCATTTCAGTGTGTTTTTCTGAAGACGAACGGATACTCGCCACATTGCCAAACGAATTAAAACGACGACGGAATCAACGATCAAATACTAACAGACTCAATAGCAAAAGCCTCATTCGATCAAAGAAAACTCCGTAAATATGCAACTACATTTTCAATTTCTTCATCGGTCAACATACCGTTAAAAGCTGGCATCACACCATTGCCAAGACGAACCGAATCAACCAAATCTTGATCTGTGCGCAATAAACGTTCACCCTGAGCAAAATCCGGCATGCCCGGCATCAAACCACCCCCGGAAGAACCATGGCAACCCGCACAATATCTCATGTAAATTTCTTTTCCATGGAACACATCAGCGGCAGAAACCGAGCTTAGCGGAGCTGCCATCAATATCAATAGCAACCCAAGTACTCGCCCTTTATTGAAATGAAGGAAATTATCTATCATATGCATACACCTTAATAAATCTCATTGGAAGCAATATCGGACAAGCTAAGGAATAGACACGCTCACTCATCCAATGTCGATTCACATAGTCATGTATAAATTTTAACAAGCTCTTGCTCAAGAAGGAAGAAACAAATTACGGGAAAAGAGAGAATAGAAAATAAAGGTAGGCTTACATCTTTATTACGCAGAAAAACCTTTAATGTTAATATGAATTATCGATTACAATTATCAATAAAAGAAAAATCATCCGCTCATTTGCCAATGATACCCAGCACCGCCATCTACAATATTCATATCCCATTTGATGGCGAGTACTGAGCCGAGCAATATTACATGGTTGCTTCTTTGGCATCATCCAACATTCTGGCCAAACGCTTTGCAGGCACATAACCAGGTACGATTTCACCATTATCCATAACTAGTGTCGGCGTGCCTGTGATAGCAAACATCTCCGCCATCTTCATATGCTCTTTTACAGGATTATCACACGTTGCTCGTGGTAATTCTTTACCTGACTTTGCCTCTGTCATTGCCAACTTACGATCATCAGCACACCAAACACTGACCGCTTTAAAATATGACTTTGAGTTTGCCCCGGACCTGGGAAATGCAAGATACCGAACTCGAATTCCCTCAGCCAGGTAATCATCCATTTCACGATGCAATTTACGACAATAACCACAATCAATATCAGTAAAAACAGTCAATGAATGCTTGGCTTTCCCTTTAGGCTCAAAAATAATCATGGTTGCCTCATTCATATCTTTGACTAATTTATTACGCTGCACTGATCGAGCATCTTCTGTCAAATTGACCCGTTTTTCCAGATCAATCACATCACCTTGCATCAGATAGCGCCCATTTTTAGAGATATAGAGCACTTGTGCACCATACACAACCTCATACAAACCTTCCAATGCCGATGGGGATACGATATCCGGAGTCGCCCCTGGAATAATCTGAGTAAAAATCTGCTTAACTTTCTGTATTTCCGCGTCATCATCCGCCCACGCCAATGATGTGCCGAAAACAAACCAACATAGACTAATAACAATACCTATACGCACAACAAACTCCTCAATAAAAACATTAACTTAGACTTGGCATAAGCGTACAACTCAAATAATGCAGTCCAATAATTACACTCATTTGACGACCCTTACCTGCTGACAACAGCACACAAAATCCATGCCCAACCACCCATTTAACCCTAAAAAAAAATAGAATCGTCAAGTATTTACGCTTGGCACTGAAAGACACAAAGACAACATATCAAACAAGGCTTTTAAATCCAGATGAATAGACTGACGAATTGGACAGTAAAAAATAAAAAATTACATCAATTTCCCATGAAAAATAGCAACCACTTTAAATAAATGGAAATACTCACATCCAGCAGGTCGCAACTTATCCCCGAGGATGATGATGACGATGCAGCTCTTTTAACCGGGCGTTGGCAACGTGGGTATATATCTGCGTAGTTGATAAGTCACTATGCCCTAACAGCATTTGCACAACGCGAATATCCGCCCCATGATTCAGCAAATGCGTTGCAAAAGCGTGCCGCAAGGTATGCGGTGACAATGCTTTTTGAATACCGGCTTTCAGCGCATATTTCTTAATTAGGTGCCAAAAAGCATGGCGAGTCATACCTTTCCCTCGCTTAGTCACAAATACAGTATCCACACTATTGCCTTTCGCCAATTCAATACGCGCTTGCTCAATGTACTGTGTCACCCAATCGTTAGCGATTTCACCGATAGGCACCAACCTCTCTTTATTACCTTTACCCCAGATGCGCAATACACCATGGGATAAATTAATTTGTGACATCTCCAAATGGACTAATTCACTGACCCGCAAACCCGTCGCATATAACAACTCTAACATCGCCCGATCCCGCAATCCGAGAGCTTGCTCAAGAGTCGGTGCAGCCAGTAGATTTTCCACCTCCTGCTCGGTCAGCGTATCTGGCAATTGTCGCCCCAGCTTTGGTAAATCAATTAAATGACTCGGATCATCTTGGCGTATTTCTTCTCTTAGCAAATACTGATAAAACCGCCGAAGACTTGATAATACACGTGCAGTTGTTCGTGTTTTTGCCCCGCTCGCCACTTTAGTCGCCAAATACAACAAAATCACCGACCGATCGACGGCAACCAGTGAAACACCTTGACTTTCCAGCAGCCATTGCTCAAAAGCTTTTAAATCTGAACGGTAAGCCGCCAAGGTATTGTCGCTTAAGCCCGCCTCTAACCACAAAGCATCCAAAAATTGATCAACATCCATTTTAGTTACTGCCCCCTACTTTCACTCAGGGCGACGTCTCCTTCACATGTGATATTTTTCGTGCTGCAACAGCCAGTCTTTAATCGCTATCATCGCACCTTGAGTTTCCCCCGCAAAGCCACCCTTACCGTGCTTCGCAACAACCCGGTGACATGGCACAACAATCGGCACCGGATTACGACGGCAAGCATTACCAACCGCCCGAGCACTGGTATTAAGCAGGCGAGCTAACTGTCCATATGTCCTGGTCTCGCCAAGCGGTATTTTTTGCAGGGCGCGCCAAACTTGGCGTTGAAAAGGTGTTCCTGCGAGAGACAATTTAACCGTGAAATTAAAATTTGGATTCTCGAAATAGCGATTCAGCTCAGACTGTACAAGCTGCACAGCCTCATGCGTATCCTTCTTTGGAGATTGGGCAAAACCAATGGATTCAGACAAAAACGTGATGCTAGACACATGACTGCCGTGCAGAGCAACCCCTAAACTGAAAGTAGGAGCCTGGATAACCGCGTGATAATTTTCCAATCTATTTGCCAATTACCCAATCCATCCAATATTGATTATTAAGCCTATTTAACCGTGATACTGCGCTTTTTGCAACATCATGACGAATGTTAGTCAGATACTCAATGCCGCCACCTAAACCAGCTATCGCATTTTGACTAACACTGGGTAGCCTAGTGTTTGAAAAGAGTTAGTAATGGGCGAGGTGAATAGAATGAAAGTGAGCTGAGTATGCAATGCAGGAGGCAGAAGTGAAAATCAATCGATCGAAAATCAAACAAATTGGCGATTTTATCTTATCGCCAATTTGCCAATGCTATTTATAGCTTTTCTTTAATACGGGCCGCCTTACCTTGTAAGTCACGCAGATAATACAATTTTGCACGACGTACATCACCTCGACGCTTCACCTTAATGCTGTCAATTATCGGGCTATGTGTTTGAAAAACCCGCTCAACACCTTCACCATGGGAAATTTTGCGCACCGTAAATGCAGAATTCAAACCTCGGTTACGTTTGGCAATCACAACCCCTTCGAATGCCTGCAAACGCTCTCGCGTCCCTTCTTTTACTTTAACTTGCACAACCACGGTATCTCCTGGGCCAAACACCGGGATATCTTTTTTCAATTGTTCGGCTTCAAGCTCTGCGATGATATTGCTCATAGCACATTCTCCAGTATCCAAATTCTACAAACGAAAACAACGTGTCACCATCTATAAGAAAAATGTCCTTAAATGGCTCAACGGCTAATTTTTATATTTGCCACTGCTCGCATCGGTATCTACAAGTAACGAATCGCTTTCAGATTCTTGCTTAAACTCATCCAGTAGCGTGCGTTGCAGTGGAGTCAGCGTCAATTTTTCGATTAAATCACGCCTTCTCAACCAAGTTTTACCCAGCGACTGCTTCTCACGCCAACGCACAATCGCTTGATGATCACCACTTAACAGCACGTTAGGAACCGTTTTTTCCTCGAACGCTTCAGGTCGAGTAAAATGCGGGCAATCGAGCAAACCCTGACTAAAAGAATCTTGGGTTGCCGAATCCTCATGACCTAAGGTTCCCGAAATTAATCGTGTGACCCCATCAATCACCACCATAGCGGCCAACTCTCCGCCACTCAAGACATAATCACCAATGGACCACTCTTCATCGACATAGTCCGAGATGATGCGCTCATCGATACCTTCATAACGTCCGGCCAGCAAAATTGCCCCCGGCCATTGACTCATCTCAGATAACATCGACTGATTTATTGGTCGCCCTTGTGGGGACAAATAAATCACTGGTCTTAGCCGCGCATCTTCATTTTGCGCAGCAACAATCGCCTCCCTTAATGGGGGTGCCATCATCACCATGCCAGGCCCGCCGCCGTAGGGACGATCATCAACCCGGCGATGCTTATCTTTGGAAAAATCTCTAGGATTCCAAAGATAAATGTTTAATATCTTATTCTGAACAGCACGGCCCACAACGCCATAGTTGCTTACCGCATTGAACATCTCTGGAAACAATGTAATCACATCAATGCGCACAACTAAAACTCGGCGTCCCAATCAACAATCATTTGCCCCTTTGCCAAGTCGATGCTGTGAACCACCTGATCCAACACAAAGGGAACCAAGCGCTCTCTATCGCCCCTAACAATAATGACATCATTGGCGCCGGTGTCCATCATGGTATCGATTCGGCCAAATACCACGCCTTCCAAGTTAATCACCTGCAAACCAATTAAGTCTGCCCAATAATACTGATTATCTGGCAGCTGAGGCAATTTATTGCGAGAAATATTGATCGTAGCGCCAACCATGCCCAACGCGACATCGCGGTCCTCACAATTTGCCAACTGAACAATTATTCCTTTGCCGTGTGCCTTACCCGTCACTACTTGCCGCACTTGCTGAGCATTACCAATTTGCAAATGCCACACAGGGTATTGCAACACCTGTTGTTTAGGATCCGTATAGGAAAAGACTTTAAGCCAGCCTTTCACACCAAAAACACCTGAAATGCGGCCAATAATCAGGTTTTTCGCTGCGGATTCATCCCCACCCGGATCTTGTTTTAACTGTACCATCATGCACTAAACATTCGCCAATCACTCACAGCGTAAAATATATGCTGGGAACAATTTTCAATGTGTTTTGCTCAATTACTATGCAGCAGCATTTTGCTGCTTTAATAAATGGGCTACACGGTCTGACGGTTGCGCACCACGATCCATCCAGAATCCCACCCGATCACTCTTCACATTTAAGCGAATTTCCCCGCCGACAGCGACTGGATTAAAATAGCCCAAACGCTCAATATAACGGCCGTCCCGGCGATTCCGACTATCGGTCACAACGATGTGATAAAAGGGGCGTTTTTTTTGCCCACCGCGAGCCAAACGAATAGTTACCATAAATAAATTCCTCAGATTATCTTTAGAAGCGGCACCAAAATGTAGATACTGCACCAACATGCTGCAGAATATCCGATCAAAAGAAAGCCGCGAATTGTACCTTAAGCCCTTAGTAATGGAAAGAAGTTTCTCTATATGCCCAACATTCCGTCACCGGTTCAGCGCAATCACCACGCACTTGACTGTTTTTTATCCGTTTCACGCATCCTTCAAAGTGAAGTCGGTTGTTCTTAGAAAGTCTAAGGAATAGTATCATCCGCCCCTCAAAAAAACGCCGTAAAGTTTTTGCAAAAAACGATAAAGTACGTAGAATAACCAAGCATACATTCAGCTCAGGGGCATCCGAAAAATAATGCGCTCATATAAAACGCCCAACAACCAAGACAGGTATCTATGACGACAAAAAAAATTGCTGTATTGCCAGGCGACGGTATCGGTCCCGAAATCGTCTATGAAGCCGCAAAAATTATTGAATGCCTCCGTAACGAATGTGACCTCAACATTGAACTCGAGTACGGCCTCATTGGTGGCTCCGCGATTGATGCGATTGGCACACCCCTGCCAGAAAGCACGATCAAGCTCGCTAAACAAGCCGATGCCATATTATTAGGCGCGGTTGGCGGCCCTAAATGGGAATCACTCGACATCGCAATCCGTCCCGAAAAAGGCCTATTAGGCTTGCGCTCACAGTTAAGCTTATTCGCTAATTTACGTCCGGCAATGCTCTACCCACAACTCACCTCAGCCTCGACGCTCAAACCTGAAATCGTTGCCGGACTCGATATGATGATTGTCCGCGAACTCATCGGCGGCATTTATTTTGGCCAACCACGTGGCATCAAAACCCTAGCCAATGGCGAACGCCAAGGATTTAATACCCTGGTTTACTCAGAATCAGAAATACGCCGCATTGGCCGCTCTGCTTTTGAAATCGCCCGCAAGCGAAATCAACGCGTCTGCTCGGTTGACAAAGCCAACGTGTTAGAGTGCACTGAACTCTGGCGAGAGATCATGGAAGAAACCGCAAAAGAATATCCTGATATTGAATTGTCCCACATGTATGTTGACAATGCGGCCATGCAACTGGTCAAGTCCCCTAAGCAATTTGATGTCATCGTCACCACTAATATGTTTGGCGATATATTATCAGATTGCGCCGCCATGTTAACCGGCTCGATTGGCATGTTGCCCTCAGCCTCATTAGACATCAACCAGAAAGGCATGTATGAACCCATTCATGGCTCAGCACCCGATATTGCTGGACAAAACATCGCAAACCCACTGGCAACGATTTTATCCGTTGCCATGATGATGCGTTATTCACTTAACGAGCCCGAACTTGCAACACGCATTGAAAAAGCGGTCGAAGCGGTGTTAGAACAAGGCCTGCGTACCGCAGATATTTACTCCGCAGGCGCGCAAAAAGTATCAACAGAAACGATGGGGGATGCGGTACTCGCCACACTTAAACGCAGTCTTTGGCGTGAAGCCATGCCACCTAACGACGACCAACATCGCGTTGACTGCATCCGCAGTGGTGCGCTAACCAACGACCTGGATTGATAATTCAGGCAAGTACTCCGTCAATACTCGATTGACGGAGTATTCACTCGCAGCTATCCCTGCTTAGCGTGCGGCAAATGCACCTCTTCGACAATGCCAGCATTGGGATCGTTAAAAGTTTCCATAGAAATACTGTTTTCACTGCGGGCAACAATGGTGGTCACTACTGCGTCCCCGGTCACGTTAACCGCTGTACGCATCATATCTAATAACCGATCGACTCCCATAATTAAGGCAATACCTTCGACTGGCAAACCAACTTGGTTGAGTACCATCGCCAACATAATTAACCCGACACCTGGCACACCCGCCGTGCCAATCGAAGCCAATACCGCCATACCAATGACCGTAAGATACCCCATGAGACCCAGCTCGATACCATACACATTGGCAATAAATACCGTCGCCACACCTTGCATAATTGCGGTACCATCCATGTTAACCGTAGCACCAAAAGGCACCACAAACGATGCCGTCGAATTATCAACACCCAATCGTTTTTCAGCCGTTCGTAAGGTCACGGGAATGGTCGCATTAGAACTGGACGTACTAAACGCAAAAACTTGAGCCGCACGCATTTTTCGCAAAAACAGCAATGGATTAACCCGACCAAGCAATTTCAACAGAAACATCAATGTCCCTGCCCCATGAAGTAATAACACCAAAGCAACCACAAGGAAGTAACTCATCATCGGTAAAATCAAAGCAAACCCCTGCAACGCAAACGTTTTCGCCATCAAGGCAAATACACCATAAGGCGCAATATGCATCACCACATTCACCACTTGCATCATCACTTGGTTAAGTTTTTCCGCACCCTCAGCAATCGCCCGGCCTGCCTCACCCACCATCAAAATGCAGACACCAAATAAAATGGTAAAAAATATGATTTGCAGCATATTGCCTTCTGCATAAGCGGCAATCGGATTGCTAGGGATCAAATCAATGATCACTTGTGTCAGCGGTGGCGCAACAGGTGCCGTAAATTCAGTGGTCTCTGCCGTCAACTCAAATCCCTGCCCTGGCCCAACAATCATCGCGACAGCAATCGCAAGTGAAATCGCAAGGGCTGTGGTTAACAGAAAAAGTAGGAATGACTTTAAACCCACACGACCCAGTTTGTTAATATCTCCCAACCCACAGACACCGCAAATGAGTGAAAAAGTGACCAGTGGCACCACCAGCATTTTCAGCAGGCTAATGAACATCGCGCCCGCCACAAGAAATAAACCGTTAACCAAATAGTCTTGAATAAACACCACATCACTGGCTGTCGCATTAATAACACTACCGACAACCAATCCTGCCACCATCCAGATTAATATCTTGGTAGTCATTGTCATTTTTTTCTTCATAGAATTACTCCATTAATTTTCAGGACGCACAATTTTACACATATCGGCACACACCTAAATCAAGCCATTAAACGCTAACTAGTTAATTAGTTAGTCACAAAAATAATCAACTAGCATCTCACTACCGACACTCGGAAATGTAGCTATTCAATACATTCGCAACAGCAACAAAACATATCACTAGCCACGATTTTTCCCGTGCATTATGGGATAGGAAGAGAAAGATTACCAATATAAAATCTCTTTAACCAGCGCAACGTCACCCGCTAAAAAACAATCGATATCATTGCCTTGAAAATCGAAGACATTCGTTGTTTTTTCATTTAGTGGACTTGCGGATGAAGTGATAAAATATAATCGACGAGTCGTTCGATGTGTTCTGCAGCTACCCGTTTTTCCAACGGAGGCATACCCGACCCACCTTTCCAGGTATTCCAATTACCTGAGCTGCCCTTTTTGACCCGCTCAATTAACAACGCTCTCGCCTCTGCTCGTGGTACATCTTGATACCGTTTGGAAATTGCATCCCAAGACGGGCCAATGACCGTCGCTTTCACTCGATGGCAATCGATACAACCATTGGCATGAGCCAATTTATACATTTCGGCATGAATACTTAAGTTCGCCTCTTGCTCCGATGAACTGCAAGCGGTTAACATAGCGATGCTACATAAAACTAACAATTGACAACACATTATTCTATTTTTCACAATCAAACTTTAAACCTCCCGCCAAACAACATAACCCCTACACCTCCTCAAAACTAAACGACTTTAACCATTCTTCTAAAGATCCCGCGATCATCGGCTCATTCAGTAAGTATCCTTGCACGACATCACAATTTTTCTGTTTTAAGAAATTCCATTGTTCGGTGGTTTCGACCCCTTCGGCAACGACGCGTAACTTGAGCGTTTTCCCCATGGCAATAATTGCTTTGACTATCGCCACATCGTCGGGATCAGTCGCAATATCACGCACGAAGGACCGATCAATTTTTAACGTATCAATGGGGAATCGCTTTAAGTAACTCAGTGATGAATAACCTGTGCCAAAATCGTCAATCGCTAACCTCACCCCCATCCGACTCAGCTGTTCAAGCGCATCAACCACCGACCTGGCATTTCGCATCAACAAACTTTCAGTAATCTCTAATTCCAAAAACTCAGGAGCAATACCACCCATCAACAACGCCCGCTCCACAACATCGACAATTGATCGCTCATCACATTGACGGCTAGAGAAATTGACAGAAACATGTAAATCGGTAAAGCCTGCCAGATGCCATTTTTTAAGTTGTTTACATGCCGTCAGTAATACCCACTCCCCCACCGGCACGATCAAACCCGTCTCCTCCAACAAGAAAATAAAGTCATGAGGTTTGATCACCCCAAACTCAGGGTGGTGCCACCGTATTAACGCTTCAACCCCTGTAATTTTCCCCTGCTCGGTATTCAATTGCGGCTGATAATACAGCACAAACTCTTCGCGCTCTAGCGCATGGCGCAAGCTATTTTCTAATGTGAGTCGCTCAAAAGCGCGTGCACTCAAATCAGCAGAATAAAATTGGCAATTGTTTTTACCTAGGTCTTTGGCACGATACATGGCAATATCCGCATTTCTTAGCAATATTCCCGGCTGATTACCATCGTTAGGGTAAAGACTAATGCCGATACTCGCGGTAACATATAAGTCTCGACCATCAATTACAAAAGGCGGCGATAGCGTATCAAGAATTTTCTGAGCTACACCTGAAACATCTTTTTCAGAAGCAATATCATCCAACAGAATAGCAAATTCATCGCCACCAAAACGAGCGACCGTATCACCTTCCCGAATGCTCAGCAACAAACGGCACCCTAACTCTTGCAATAAACGATCACCCACTTCATGCCCCAAGGTATCGTTGATATTTTTAAATCGATCAAGATCAATAAACAAAGCCGCAACCAATCGACCATGCCAAGGAGCACGTGTAATCGCTTGTTCTAAACGATCGAGATATAAAGCACGATTAGGCAATTCAGTTAACACGTCATGATGCGCGAGAAACTGCAAGCGTTGCTGGGTTTGCATCCGCTCGGTAATATCTTTTCCGGTGGCAACAAAATGAGTAATTTCCCCATGGCTATCTTTTAATGGAGTAATGGTTTTTTGTTCATGATAAATTGTCCCATCTTTCTTTTTATTAACAAACACATCATTAAAAGCCTCACCATTGAGAATCGTTTTCCAAAGCCCCGAATAAAACTCATCGCTTTGTTCACCAGACTTTAGAATCGATGTTTTTTTACCAATCGCTTCTTGCTTAGTAAATCCTGTCGTGCAAACAAAACTTGGATTGACGTACTCGATAATACCTTGTCGGTCAGTGATTAAAACAGCATCTGCTGTTTGCTCTAATGCGCGAGACAATTTACCCATTTGCAATTCCGTTTGTTTACGCTCCGTCACATCTCGCGTAGTACCCTCCACGCCTGCAATGTTATTATTTTTGTCAAAATAATATTGCGCATTAGTAAGCACCCAAACATGATGACCATCTTTATGCTTGAGCGGCAACTCGTAATTAAGAACCGTACCGTTTTGCGCTTTCAGCAAGATTTCAAAGGCTTCATTGTCCGCAGAGTTTACATAAAAATCAGCCGCTTTAGCACCCGACATCTGTTCCGGCGTATAACCTAATAATTGCTGCACAGAAGCAGAAACCCGCGTCAACAAACCCTCCCTGTTAGTACGATAATAGGTATCTCGCATACTCCCTAAAATACCACTTAACTCTTTTTCTGATTCACGTATTTTGTCTTCTGCCAGCTTTCGTTCAGTCACATCTCTGGCACTGACCACAAAGGCATCAACCATCCCCTTATCCCGCAAAGTGCTGACCGAAGATTCATAACAGCGGTAATTCCCTTCTGGGTCCGGGAAGTCGACTTCAAACGTGCTTGATTGACCTGTTGCAATGACCGAGTCAAAACATTGCTTTAATCTCGCATGCAATTCTTCGGGCAGAAAACTATACAAGGTTACCCCGACCACCGTCTCTTTAGTATGTTCAGGCAAGGTGTGATTGATACATAAAATTTTTCCCTCCTTATCAACCATCATAATAACATCGGCAGAGTTCTCGGTAATCACAAGCCACTTCTCTTCAGATTGCCGCAATGTAGATTCAATTTGTTTTTGTTCGGTGATATCTCGGATAATACCAATATAATTAATCGATTTTTGACCATCACTTGGTAAAAAATCCCCTTCACCCCACAGAATCCGCTCATCTCCATCCGATCGAACAATTCGATACTCTATTCGGATGGGCTTATGGTGCGAAATCGCATCCTTGGCTGCTTGGCGCACGTTATCCAAATCCGCTGGATGCGTATACTTTTCGATAATATCCCACACATCAATATCAATAACCTGTGGAGACAAACCATAAATTCGATATAATTGATCCGACCAAGTGACTTTATTAGTGGCAAGATTCCAAGTCCAACTACCAACTTGTGCGATTTCTTGCGCTTTCGCAAGACATTGTTGATTATCCGCTAACATATTCAACCTATCTTTATCTAAATTATCTCGATATCGCATCCCCAATAGAAGCAATCCACCCACAAATATTAAAAATATAAATACTGCTATTTGGTTTTTTACCGCAATCGACTCTGCTGACCATTGCAATAAAAACATCGCGGCAAACACGTTAGCTACCGCAATAAAAACAACGATTCGCATCGTTAGCAAGACACTCGACAGAAAAATACCGACCAACAAATAAAAATACCCAAACACATCACTGGGATTTTCCATGATGACCAAAAAACATACTAACGATGGCACCATCGCCGTAAGAATGGCGGCAGAGGTATAAATACCTTGTCGATTTAAAGCATGTGCTACAAATAAAAGTAAAACGACAAAAAAAATATAAGAAGGAGGTACCGTATTAAATGAATAAAACAAAATCTGCAAGAACCCAGAAAACAAGCCAAGCGAAATAAGGATACCCAAAATTACAGCAAGTAATTTAGCTTGCCGATATTGTTCTAAGTCAACAAGGTTGATTATTGGCGTCGTAAAATAACACCACAGACGAGAACACGTACGCATAAGCATTCTGTCTTAAAACCTACGTGTTACCGTTAACTACATAACCGTCACAAAATAATTGCGTACGCCCATATCTCTGATGATAGACATGAATATCATTGACTACAACACAACGCAGCCAAATGGCTTGCAGCGCCAGTGCTCGGAACCAAAGATACGTCAAAAGAACTAAAGTTTTTATTGTATTCATAATAATTTGATCAACTTCTCAGAATAAGGTTATTTTTGTCATTGAGAAAAATGGAATCTGTGCTCAACTTTTTGCGTACCAACATTGCCACTTCTTCCGCAATTATTCTTTGCTTTTCATCGGCAATCGAATCCATAACGCGCTAGTGCAGCTCACGCGAAACAAGTTGGAATCAACAAGATCAACTTACAAATATATTGTCTAGTTATTGTAGTTGGATTTTACCTGTGTTTTTAAAGCAAGAGAAATTTTCAAAGGGTTTTTATGAGAAAATATGTCGATCCATCAACAAAGGCTAATAGAGATGATCAATATTCAACCTAACCGATCCCAATCATCACCTTTTCAGCACTATATAATAAACCAGAAAAAATATTGAGCAGCAACGACCCTCCCTATTCATCGCTTAATAAACACCCAGCATATATAACCTTGGCATCCGCATCCTCCCAGTCCATCTAAGGAATATCGGAAACAAACGCTTGCTTTATTTTGCTAGATATTTAACTATTAATAACATCACAAGCCGCACCATGAAGAGTGCCTTGTCACGCCCGAAGTTGAGTTAAATTTAATCAATTTGACTCCATAACAACCAAAAGCACTGCAGTCACACGCTTGAGGCCTTTATCGTTAAAGATTGGTCAAACATAGCTGACAAATAACATACTAAAATCATAAAGTAATGGCAGCACTGAACATACTTAATCTTAATCAAGTTAGGAATGGGCTACGGAATACGTTTCCGGTTTGGCGCCCAGATTTAGTTCGTATTCGCCTAAAGCGCCTACTGTTGGGGTTCGTTCTGAGTGAATAAAAGTGTAGGAATAGTGGTTCTATTTCGAGCTTTTGTGAGGAAAGAACGGGCGAAGACGGGCTAAAGATGGGATGCGAAACCGGGAAGTTATTGCATGCCTATTGCTTGACTTCTCCAAAGGAAAACAATCGACAAGGAGACCATTACCATGCTTGCCTTTTTCCCTCGTGAATTACCTGACAAACTCAAACCATTAACCGACCTGGCATTAGACCTGCGCTGGACATGGAGCCATGCGGGTGATGCGCTTTGGCGCACACTGGCACCGGAAATGTGGGAACATACCGAAAATCCCTGGGTGATTCTTCAAGATGTACCTCAGGAACGCCTGGAAACACTTGCGAAAGATCCAAGTTTTATCACCGAAATCGACCGCCTCACTCGCGATCGCGAACAATATCTCAACACTCCATCCTGCTTCCAGGATTTATACGCGGATTCCTGTATCCGCAACATTGCTTATTTCAGCATGGAATTTGGATTAGGTGAAGCACTGCCGCTATACGCCGGCGGCCTCGGCATACTCGCCGGCGACTACCTCAAAGCGGCTAGCGATTTAGCAATCCCTTTAGTTGGCGTCGGTTTACTTTATCAAGAAGGTTATTTTCGCCAAATTATTGATGCCTCGGGCCAACAATTGGAAGCGTATCCTTACAATGACCCAACCAGCTTACCCATCGTGCCAGTTCGCAGCAAAGCGGGTAACTGGCTGCATGTGAGCCTTGAATTTCCCGGCCGCAATTTATTTCTGCGAGTATGGCAGGCCAACGTCGGCCGTGTCACCTTGTATCTACTCGATAGCAACGACACCTATAACGCTCCTTCTGACCGTGGCATCACTGGCAAGCTGTATGGCGGAGGTCAGGAAATGCGACTCATTCAAGAGATTGTGCTCGGTATTGCCGGTTGGCGACTCGTGCAAGCCTTGGGACTCGACATTGACGTTTGCCATCTTAATGAAGGACATGCCGCTTTTGCCGTGCTAGAACGCGCCCGCCAATTTATGGAACAACACCAGGTTTCCTTCTGGGAAGCGTTGTGGGTTACCCGAGCGGGTAATGTATTTACCACTCACACACCCGTGGAGGCCGGGTTTGATCACTACCCAAGTCAAATTGTAGAGAAATTCCTGCCTTATTTTCACATCTACCTAGACCGCTTAGGCATCTCATTAGAAGAAGTACTCGCTCTTGGACAAAAAAACAGCGACAGTAACCGCCAAGAACCCTTTAACATGGCCTATTTAGCCATGCGTGGTTGCTCACAAGCCAACGGCGTTAGTCAGTTACATGGTGAAGTCAGTCGTCGCATCTTCCGAGAACTGTACCCGGACTGGCCTGAATCCGAAGTCCCCATAAGCCATATCACCAACGGCGTGCATGTGCCATCCTGGGATTCCCCTTGGGCTGACCAATTATGGTCACAGGCCTGCGGCAAAGGACGCTGGATGGGAGACACGGAACAATTAGCCAATGCCATCCACCAACTGAGCGACGAACAACTGTGGAACCTGTGCGCTGGCGAACGCCAAGACCTGGTTCGTTATACCCGTAAACGGCTCGCAAAACAGTTAGGGCAGCGAGGCAGCGCCCCAGAGGTTATCACACAAGCCGAACAATGCCTCGATCCCAACGCGCTAACTCTTGGATTTGCTCGTCGCTTTGCCGAATACAAACGCCCCGATTTATTGCTTACCGATCGCGACCGACTAAAACGTCTGTTAACTCAAACGGAACACCCGGTACAACTCATCATCGCCGGCAAAGCCCACCCCCAAGATGAAACCGGTAAACGCCTAGTGCGAGACTGGATTGAATTTGTCAATCAGCCTGAAGTACGCCATCGCGCCGTATTTTTAGAAGACTACGATATACCATTGGCGCAAGAACTTGTCCAAGGAATCGATTTATGGATCAATACCCCTCGCCGACCCTGGGAAGCCTGCGGCACCAGCGGCATGAAAGTACTGGCCAATGGTGGCCTCAATCTATCCGAGTTAGACGGTTGGTGGGCAGAAGCTTATGCACCGGATCTTGGCTGGGCACTTGGCGATGGTTGCGAGCATAACGACCCTAACTGGGATGCCAAAGAAGCCTTGATGCTTTATGAACTGCTGGAGAATGAGATCGTCCCGTTATTTTATCATCGAGATGCCATTGGCATCCCTCGGGATTGGGTCGCTCGTATCCGAAAAAGCATGGCACAGCTAACCCCTCAATTTAGCAGTAATCGCATGGTCCGCGAATATATTGAGAAGTTTTACGTGCCAGCCGCCAAGGCAGTTCAACGACGCAGCGCTGACGGTGGTCAGCTTGGTAAAGCGCTTCACACTTGGCAGCAAAGATTACAACATCATTGGAACGACCTGCACTTCGGTCACGTAGAAATCATTCAACAAAATCGACAATGGCAATTCCAAGTTCAAGTTTATCTTGGCGACTTAACTTCCGACGAAATCCAAGTTGAACTCTATGCTGATGCGATTGACGAGGCCCGACCGATACGCCAAAGCATGACACTCACATCCGAAATACCGGGCGCAATCAATGGCTATGTTTACAAAACAACCATTGATACACTGCGCCCTAGCGATCACTTTACTCCCCGTATCATCCCAGCTAACGCCGAAGCCCTCCACCCGATAGAAAGCCATTTCATTCGCTGGCTAAAAGAGAAATAACAATATTGTACAGGAATCCTCCTTTGCTTAGGAATGGGCGACGCAACAACTTCCCATTCCTTATTGAGTATGAAATACGATATAGGTATCCACGGTTGTAGCATTGCCTGCTAAACCGGTAATGCCAGGGGGGAGAAAATAAACATATTGAGCGGCTCCTCCCTGTAATTTTCACTTTCGGAATCCCCAATAAACTACCTAGAGCATTTCACCAAAGTGCAGTGCGGGCCATTTTTACACCAGCGCCTGCTGCCCGGGGTTATTCGCTCATTGCTCCAATGCCGCAATACGGTTTCGCAGCGCCTCCACCTCTTCTAACAACTCTAACGCCAACGCCGCACCGGCCAAATTAAGACCGAGATCTGATTCCAGTCGCTGAACGATACGCACTCGGCGAAGGCAATAACCATGGAATTGCCAGTGGGTTTTATCCTCGCCACCCACAGGCTCAATCACCCCCTCTTCCACCAGCGCGAGTATCCATTCAGCGGGTTTACCACAGGCACGGCTGAGTTCGGCCAGCGTAAACACCGTCGCCTCCTCAATGAGGATGCCAGTTAATACGGTTTGATTGCTCATGCCTTATACCCCCATACCAGATCGTGGATTAAAAGCCAGCTTATCGGCCATCTCTTTGTAAAGCGCCTTGGCCTGATCGCTATCCGCTGGCGGTACCACCACACTTAGGGTCACATAGATATCACCCGCAGGCGTACCGGGAATACCGCGCCCTTTTAGACGAAGTTTGTTTCCACTGTTTGAACCGGCAGGGATTTTAAGATCTACCGTACCCGCTGGGGTGGGCGTCTTTACCGTTGCACCGAGCGCCACCTCCCACGGTGCTACAGGTAATTGCATATGCAGATCACACCCTTCTGCATGATAAAAAGGGTGAGGCCGAAAATGAATCTCCAGATAAAGGTCGCCTTTCACACCCTGCCCCATACCGGGCGAACCCTGCCCGGTGAGGCGAATCTGCTGTCCCTCTTTAATTCCCTTAGGAATTTTTACCTTAAGCGTTCGGTTAACGACGCGCATTTGGCCGTGCTCATCCAACTCGGGCGATTGCAGGCTGATGCTGCGGGCGGCGCCATGAAAGGCATCGTCCAAATCCACCACCACCTTGGCATGATGATCCTGGCCTCGGGCATTGAACTGCGCAGCATGCGCCTGCTGACCAAACAGCTCCTCAAAGAAGTCGCTAAAACCATTACCCCCTGCACTGGTAAAACCACCACCGCGAAACTCAAAACCGGAATCCCAATTAGGCGGCGGATGGAACCCCTGACCGGATTTCAAATTAGGATCTAGCCGATCATAAGCCGCCCGTTTCTCCGGGTCTTTAAGCACCTCATAGGCTTCAGCCGTTTCTTTAAACATCGCCTCAGCATTCGGCTCTTTGCTGACATCCGGATGATACTTACGCGCCAGTTTACGGTGAGCGCGTTTTATATCATCCTGCGAGGCATCACGCTTAAGCCCCATAATCTTGTAATAGTCTTTGTACTCCACATGTGGCTCCGTGTTCTGAGGTGATGCTGCATCACATAACAAAATGGCTCCCGATTATTCACATGTAAGTGTAAGGCTCATTCACCAGTTTAGTTCTGTTGCAGCGTATTTGAAATCGAAATTGCAGCCTGAATGGTGCCGTAACGCCCTTAAAAATCCTCCGCCGCCAAGACGTAGGCATAGGTACCTTTACCACCACCGCCTCGTCGATAAATTTTATCTGCCACTTCGTAGATTCTTTCCCGTGCGGTATCGAAGGCCTTCAAAAATTCAGGCTCTGCATTAGTCATCTCGGGGTAAAGCCGTTTGAGGGCGGCTGTTTGCAGGAAGAAAGAAACCTCCATGCTGCTGTCATATCCCCAAAAGAGAACGCGGCTACTATCAGGATCGAAACTACGACTGGGATTGGGAAAGTGTAGTTTCATCGCTGAACTCCCGTTGCCGTCTTTGCGTCGGGCGTCATACCCTTACTGTCCGTTGAAAGCACCAGGGTGGTGTTGGTGGCGATGATGGATTGGTAGGCTTGCATGGTGCGGGTGAACTCATAGAATTCCACCGCTTCAGGGCTTTGATTATAGGCGCTAGCGTAGATTTCGGTGGCCTTGGCATCGGCAACACCGCGTATTTCGTCCAGGTCTGGAGCCGCGCCGGGAACCGCACCCGCACTCTTTGGACCACCAGAATTATTTGATGGCATCAACATGCCCTCCTTTAGTGATGTTTTTAACGATGTAGGCGATCATTTCAAATTCCTTAATTAATGGACATTTCTAATAAGAGACTGTGGCCTGCGGGGCATTCAGACTTTATTGCTTAAACCAACACCACTTCAACATGATGCTCCTGGCGATCATCGACCAGAGGAATCACATCCACCTCGTTGAGCATCACACCATCCAAGGTCACACGCCCTGCACCATCATCTGCACAGTTAATAGTGATGTGATAGAAGGTGTCGCAATAGCGGTAATGAATTTTATAGCTCTGCCAATGATCTGGCACACACGGCGCGATGCGCAGTTGCTGCCCTTCACGTTGCAGACCCAGCAGTGTTTCCAAAGAAAGTCGGTACATCCAGCCTGCTGCGCCAGTGTACCAGGTCCAACCACCACGGCCGGTATGGGGCGCGGCTCCGTAGATATCTGCGCTCATCACATAGGGTTCGACTTTATAGCGTTCGATCTCATCGGCTTGGCTGCCGCGATTGATGGGGTTGAGCATGGCGAAAAATTCCCAGGCCTTGTCTGTATCCCCCTGCATGGCAAAAGCGGTGGTGGCCCAGATGGCGGCATGGGTATACTGGCCACCGTTTTCACGCACACCGGGCACGTAACCTTTGATGTAACCGGGCTCAAGAGCTGAGGTATCAAAGGGTGGATCTAGCAATTGGATTAGCTGGGCATCGCGGCGCACCAAGCGTTTATCCACTGCTGCCATGGCTTGGCGAGCGCGTTTGGTATCACCACCGCCCGAGATTACCGCCCAGCTTTGGCTAATGGAGTCGATTTGGCATTCGTCGTTTTGAGCGGAACCCAGCGGCGTGCCGTCATCAAAATAGGCACGGCGATACCAACCACCATCCCAGGCGTTTGTCTCAATATTTGCAAGCAGTTGTGAGGCTTGCTCTGTGCAGAGATCAGCAACACCTTGGTCGTCACGTCCACGGGCTAACTCGGCAAACTGTTGCAGGTTTTCATACAGAAACCACGCCAGCCAAACACTCTCGCCCTTGCCTTCGGCACCGACCCTATTCATACCGTCGTTCCAATCACCACAGCCCATCAATGGCAGTTGGTGTTCGCCAAAGCGCAGGCCGTGTTTAATCGCCCGCAGGCAATGTTCATAGAGCGTGGCGACTTCATTGGAACGTTGTGGATGATCGTAATAAGCCTCTTCACCGAGGTTGAGTTCGCGCCCTTCGAGAAAATGCAGCGACTCATCCAGCACCGCCGTATCTCCGGTTGCCCGCACATAGCGACAGGTGGCGTAGGCCAACCACAAATAGTCATCAGAGAAATGGGTCCGCACCCCTTGGCCATTGGGTGGATGCCACCAGTGTTGCACATCGCCCTGGCTGAACTGGCGTTCGGCGCAGCGGATGATCTGCTCGCGGGCCAGCCATGGCGTGGCGTAAATCAGTGCCATGGTGTCCTGCAATTGATCGCGAAAACCGTAAGCGCCGCCGGACTGGTAATAACCGCTACGGCCCCAGTAGCGACAAGAGAGTGTCTGATAGATCAACCAACCATTGGTCAATACATTGAGCGCGGGGTCAGGGGTTTCTACATACACCGCACCCAGGGTGTGGTTCCAGTAACCCCACACTGTTTCCAGGGCATGACGGGCACCGGCCGGGCCGCTAAAGCGTTGGATAAAATAATGGGCTTCGTCGGTATGTTTCGCTGCTCCAAAGGTAAAAACAACCTCCCGCTCCTGACCAGGGACCAGTTCGATCTGGGTTTGCAACGCCGCGCAGGGATCAAGGCCCGCACCGACCTTGCTGGACAGCCGCTCGCGCTTTAAGGCCGCTGGGTTATTGAGAGAACCGTTACGCCCGATAAACTCGCTGCGATTGCCAGTAACAGTACGCAGGCTTTCGCTCACCTGGGCAAACACCACCCGGTTGTGGCACTCCCGACCGTAGGCATTGCGAGCAAACAGTGCCCCACTGTGGGGATCGCTCTCAGTGACGATATGCATTTGGTTGTCATGTCGCCACTCGCCCATCACCAGTTCCCAATAGCCGGTCAGCGACAAACGACGCGTTCGATCTGAGTAATTACGCAGCTTAACCACCACGAATTTTACCGGCGCATCCATTGCCACATAGTGAGTCAGCTCAGAGGCGATACTCGCCTCAAGATGTTCAAACACGCTGTAACCAAAGCCGTGGCGACAGACATAACCGGACACGCCACATGCTGGTAACGGCGTAGGTGACCAAAAGGCACCGCTATCTTCATCACGGATGTAAAAGGCCTCGCCACTGCTGTCGCTGACCGGGTCGTTATGCCAGGTAGTGAGGCGGAATTCATGGGCGTTTTCCACCCAAGTATAAGCACTGCCTCCTTCACTGACCACGGTGCCGATGAAAGGGCTCGCGATGACATTCACCCACGGTGCTGGAGTCGTCTGCCCCGGCTCAAGGGTGATCACATACTCATGGCCATCGGGGGTAAAACCGCCCAGGCCATTGCAAAAGATTCGCTCCCGTGGAGCCAGCGGCTGATATACTTCCGCCTCCGCTGGCACGAACGCGATCAAACGACTCGGCAAACGCTCGGCCACCACACGACGTTCAACCTGTTCCAACAGGCTCTCGGCACTGTCATTGAGCACCACGCGGGCAACACTTTGAAACAGCACCCTATCCTCTTCTGATAGCTCTTCCGCACGGCGCACAAACACCCCACCCGGTTTATCCAGCACTTGCGCCTCCGGCCCTGCGTTGATCAGCCCCATGATCTGGTCTTGCAGCACGGCGCGATAACCGGAGAAGTCATCATTCACAATCACCAGGTCCACCGCCAACCCTTTCATGCGCCAATAGGCATGGGCTTGCAACAGCTGTTTGACCCGTTCAATACGGCTGACATCGCCAATGTGCAGCAGCACAATCGGTAGATCACCCGAGATCGCAAAACGCCAGAGTCCAGACTGCCCCAACTGATTGCGAGCAATCACACTGGGCACGGCACGGCGCAAGCTGTTGCTGTAGATCACCGCTCCTGCTAAACGGCCATAAACTTGGGCGTCTGCCTCGGATGCGTTAAGGTGACGCAACACCTCTTGGCTTTGGAACCAGGCCATTTCAAAGGCTCGTTCAACAAAGTGACGATCACAATATTTATCCAGCAAGGCCAAGGCGGCCTCACGGCTATCCGCCACGCCGGAGATGATCTGTACCACCGCCGACTCATCTTCGCTAAGGCTTATCGTGCTACGGATAGCAACGATGGGATCAAGCACCGAGCCTTCGCTATTGGACAAGGACTCACTGCCTTCCAAAGCCAGCGGCTTCTCCACCGTGCGTCCCCGACCAATAAACTTAGCTCGATCGGTTTCGAACGATGGTGCCTTGGTCACCACCCCTGGGGCAGCCAACAGATGGAACATCCAAGGGACCTTTTCACCGGCAGTACGGGGCCGACGAGTACAGAGAATAGCCTGACGCTCAGATAGGATTTCAGTTTGCACAAACAAGTTACTAAACGCTCGATGGGCCAGATCGGCGTTCAAGGGAGCTAACACCACTTCAGCAAAGCTGGTGAGCTCGATATCACGTTGCTCACTGGAAAGATTGGTCAGGGTGATGCGGCGAATCTCCACATCATCTTCCGGTGATACGCTGATCTCGGTGTGGGTTTCGATGGCCTCGTCACGGCGACGGTACTCCGCCCGCCCCTGGACAAAAATCGCCTCGTAATGATCCGCCTTGCGCCGTGTCGGCTGGTAGGCACTGGACCAAAACTCCTCGCTGTCTTTATCACGCAGATAGATAAAGGTGCCCCAGTTATCCGCCGTGGCATCTTCACGCCAGCGCGTCACGGATAAATCACGCCAACGGCTATAACCACCACCGGCATGGGTCGCCATCACGTGATAACGGCCATTGGAGAGTAGATGCACTTCCGGTGTTGAGGTGTTTGGATTGGTAAACACGCGCATGATGGAACCGGTGTCTGCCTCGGGCGGACGCGCCGCAGCCACCACTTCTGCGGCGTGGGAATGCAAGGTCGCACCATGCTTCGGTATCCGCTCTTGCAGCAGCAACTCGGTCGCCCGCACCAGAGGGTCCGACATAAAGCGGCGCTGCATGGGTTGGTTCAGCAAGACATGTTCAAGGGCCAGCAGGCTCATGCCTTGGTGATGGGCCATGAAGGCGCGCACGATGGCGTGGCTCTTGCCCCGCGGCACTCTTGAGGGGGTGTAATCAATGGCTTCAAAAAAGCCATAGTCCCCAAGAAAGTCACGAGCAGCCAAGGTTTGCAAATTGCGGCAAGCCTCCAGCGGCATCACCATCAAGGCCAGTGCGCTGGCGTATGGCGCGATCACCAGGTCTTCACCTAGCCCCCGTTTCAGGCCCAGCCCCGGCACACCGAAAGCGCGATATTGATAAACATGATGCATATCGGTGGCGTTGTAGCAGGATTCGGAAATACCCCACGGCACTGAGCGTTGGCGACCGTATTCAATCTGCCGTGCTACTGCGGTCTTGCAGGTTTGCGCCAGCAAGGTGTTGTCGTGACTTGGCATAATCAGCTGCGGCATTAAGTACTCAAACATCGAGCCGCTCCAAGAGATCAAACTCACATGACCACCATGACTAGTCAATAGACGGCCCAGTGCGAACCAATGTTTTTGTGGCAGTTGCTGCTGGGCGATGAGCAGAAAACTGGCCAGACGCGCTTCCGATGCCAGTAAGTCGTAACAGGCCGGATCACGTCGGCGTTCGCCCACGTCGTAACCAATGCTCAGCAAACTACTGGCGCTGTCATAGAGAAATTCAAAATTCATCAGCGCTAATTCGCGGCAACGGTCGACCAAATCGTCAATGCCTTTGAGCCGCCCCAGTACGGTTTGGCCAGGGGACTTTTTACGGGCCAATTCGGCCAGGGTTGGAATCTGGCTGGATGCCGACGAATCAGGCACCAAACATTTAAGATCATCACGCAATGCACGGGCTTGTTGCTCGAACGCCTTTGCCCAGTAATACAGCTCGCCCCCGATGTCACTTTCTGCTGGCAACCACGCCAGCAGTTCAGCCCCCATGCGCTGAATATTATCCAGCTGGGTTGCAAAATCCAGCACGCTCAGTGGTGCAGCGCTTTGGATGTACTGCGCCAGTTGGTCGCGCAACAATTGAACCTTGTTACTCAGATCCGGTGTCGATTTAGACGGCACATGGTCGAGCAACACCAGCAAGGTATCTTGCAGACCTTGAAAGACATTGACGGATATCACGGGCTGATCTTTCAATTCCGCCAATCCACCTTGCAAGGTCAGCAACGCGCCCGCCAAGTTACCGCTGTCTACCGAAGACACATATTGCGGCTGCAGCGGTAGCAGCGTGCGGGTGTCGTACCAGTTATAAAGATGGCCGCGATAACGTTCCAGCTTTTCCATTGTCGCCAACGTATTTTCGATTCGTTGTAGAAGCGCTCCGGCTGAGAGATAACCAAAATCATAGGCCGATAGATCTGCCAGCAGAGACATGCCGATATTGGTAGGCGATGTGCGCGAAGCAATAACCGGTTCGGGGTATTCCTGGAAATTATCCGGCGGTAACCAATTGTCCTCTGGCCCAACAAAATCCGCGAAGAAACGCCAGGTGCGCCGAGCGGAAGCACGCAGGAACAGACGTTGCTCTGCACTTAAGTCGGGGACAGGCGAAACCAACGGCTGACTGATCCACCAAGCGATCAACGGCGAAACGAACCACAGTAACAAGACCGGCGCACAGAATAGTAAGGCCGTACCATTCAAGCTAAAGACCAACGCCAAAGCTAGCCCCAAGGTCAGCACGGGCGCGATCCACATCTCCTTCGCAAAATCGATCCGCGTACGACTGGCATTGCGACGGGCATAGCCGCTAGTGTGCCAGAGTAATAATCCACGCTGAGTGAACAATATTCGCACACCGGAGCGCGCAACCGCATCCAGACAAATCAGGGTCTCATAAGGCAACAGGACCAACGTTAAAAAGGCATGGGCTATGGGGCGACCAGCGGCTCTGCCAGTCTGAAGCAGATGCACCAACCAATCGCGCTCCTTGGGTTTACGGATGAATTCAATGGCACTGGATAACAGGCATGGCAAACACACCACGGCGATTACCGCTAGCGTCCAGAACCACACGGGGTCCGGCCCCACTAACCAGCCACCGAGTAACAAGGCCAACAACGCTGGGGAGACGAGACTGCGACGCAGGTTGTCGAAAATTTTCCACATCGACAAAGCGGACAACGGATTCGATTGGCGCCTAGATTTACCGGGCACACTCGGCAACAACCACGCCGCGATCTGCCAATCACCTCGTATCCAGCGATGACGTCGACTGACATCGACGGCATACGAGTCGGGATGTTCTTCAATCAAATCCACATCGGTGACTAAGGCCGATCGGGCATAACCACTTTCTAACAAGTCGTGACTGAGAATAAGATTATCGGGAAAACGGCCATCCACCGCCTGGCGAAAGGCATCCACATCGTAGATGCCCTTGCCGATAAACGAACCTTCGCCAAACACATCCTGATACACATCCGAGACTTCACGGGTGTAGGGATCGATGCCGGATTCACCGGCAAACAGTTGACTAAAGCGTGATTGCGCCGCGCTGATCAGACTGATCGATGCACGGGGCTGCAGGATGGCGTAACCCTCAACAATCCGGCCTTTTTTATCATCGTAAACCGGCCGGTTAAGCGGGTGGGCCATGTTGCCAATCAGGGTGCGTGCGGCATCGCGAGGCAGTTGAGTGTCGGTGTCCAGAGTGATGACATATTTGATGGAACTGAGAATAGAAATATCACCCACAATCTCGGAGAAGGCGCTTGCCTCCTCTCCCCTTAACAAGGCATTAAACTGCTCCAGTTTACCGCGCTTGCGCTCATAACCCATCCATACTTGATCGCAGGCATTCCACAATCGTGGCCGGTGAAACAGGTAGAAGATATTGGGGCGATCATCCTGGTAGGTTTCATTGAGTTTCTGCACGGCGGTGCGCGCATAGTCGAGCAGCTCATCATCACCGGGTTGGATTTGTTCTGGCGCATCACGAAAATCAGTCAACAAGGCAAAAAACAGATTGATATCTCGATTGCCGAGATAGCGAATCTCCAAAGCTTCGAGTAAATCATCAATCTCTTGTGCTTTACTCAAAAGCGTCGGCACCACCACCATGCTGCGGTGAGCACTTGGAATACCCTTGGAAAAATCCAGACGTGGCAAGGCGCGTGGCGCTAAAAGTTGGGTGACAATCACATTTACAATAGGCACGGCCAAGGCCGAGACAGCGATAGAACCCGTGATCAGAAAAAACCAAAAACGCCAGTCAGCCAGCGCTAAAGCACTGAAGGGTGACAATACAAACATCGTTGCCAACACGGTGAGCAGCGCAATTGGGGCGAGGTAAAGCAGCAGACGCACACGACGACTCGCTCGGCGGGCGCGCACTTTCCCCGACAATCGGCAATCGACAGCTAGCTCCAACATCGACCGACCGCGATCGACGAGGTAATAGCCCACATGAGCGCTGCGATCGTCGTTACCCAAGCGCTCTGCCGCCACACGAGCCAATGCAATGGCTTCGCGCGCCACAGTTAACTCACTGCCCACACTGCGTCGACTGACTCGGGCTACCTCTTCAACCACATGCCGATAGCGGTCGCGGGTGGCAAAATCCTGGTTGGCGTGCATGCCTGCCGGATCTTCACACAAGGTTTGTTCGACTACGCTGAGCGATTCAACATAATCACGCCAATCCATGGTGCCAATGAAACGCAGGCTACCAATGCTGTTGGCGATGGAAATCTGATTGGTGGCTGCTGTGCGTGCAGCAGCGGCAGATAGCTGGGTTGCCGACACGCCTTGTTCCAGTAATTTTTGTTCAAGCCAGGTTTGTACAAAGGCCATGGCAGGCCCCTGTGCTTGCAGTCGGGCGTAAAACTCTTCCACAAACGGCGCCGTCAGCGGCACATCCGCATTGGCAAATTCGGCTAATGACTGAGGCAATTGCTTGGGGGCATTTTCCGCCGTCTCCAGCATGCGATCTGCCCAGACGATGGCAGTGTCTCGCTCTTCACGTCGACGAGCGATACGCAAAGCCACACGACGCAAATTCTCTAACAATGCCAATTGGAGCATAATGGGGAACGCCCACAGCTCACCGAGTTTTAAGGGGGAGACGCTCTGGTAGGCAACGATAAACTGGATGGTGTTGTCACTATCGACACGACCATCCATGTGAGCAATCAACTCCAAGGCTAAATCGTAGATACGGGGAAAACCGGCTGAGGAGCCATTCGCCAAACGGGGTAATTGTCGGCTATAGCCAGGCGGCAGATGCCGCCGTGCCAGATTGACTTGTTGTTCAATAAGGTAGAAGTTATCGAGCAGCCAGGCCTCGGCGGGCACCATCCGCTGACCGGGTGTGGTGGTAGCCACCACCACATCGTAAACCGCCAACAGAACGCGTTCATTGTCTGCTAACCGAGGCAGTAATTTGTCTGCCCCTGGGTCTGAATCGATTTTGTATTGTTCTGCCAACATCACTGCATGGCGCTTCAGTTGTTCAATACTGAATAACTCTGAGCGCAGCAACTCGGTGTCCTGATCGCTACTCAGCGTATTACGTGCGCACGTACCCAATATAAACTCTTTGATGTATATAAAATTCTCCTTGGGGGAGTTTGAGATCACATTGAGAATCAAGTTCGAATTAGTGTTAACAGGCCCCAACCACAAGCCTTATCGCCTGTACCTGCTGAAAAAAGCTACCTACGCTCAAGCAATCAACCTGTTCGAGCGGTAGAGCATAAAACGCTTACGCTGAGTTGGCAGACCTTGAACCTAAAAAGATCAGTTGCTCGCGGAACACGGCACAACCTATTGATTATGAAGCACTTTCAAAAAATTCCCACTTAACCTTTGGGTGAAGCTAAGATTTTTTGAAAGCACGGCATAACCAATACCTCGCACCCTGCATCCACGTTCAACTGATCTTTTTAGGTTGAAATATGCAAACCCAATAGCGCAGTAAAAACATTATGGACGACGAAATGAAATCAAAGACTATTGGCAAGTCTGTTAAAGCTACGAATCCTTACCGAACAAGCCTGGAGAGTCTTTCTTCTCCTTCTTTGCCGCCTTTTTTTCTTTCGGCGTCATCGCGGGTTTTTTCTTACCCTCTTTATTGCTTTTCTGTCCTTTGCTCATGGTGCTAACTCCTAAAATAATTAAGGGGGATTCTTCAGGGTGAGCATAACTACTCAGCTCAAATAAACCTGAGTAATGCCGCCCTGACAACACAAAATACTGAATATCGAGGAAGCGGTCCGTCCTGTGGGACCACGGGATATTCTGTTATTCGGCAAAAGAAATGCCTGGGTGGATTGTTACGATGTGTACCTATTACACTAGCATGAATACAATTTCTGAGTTTAACTCATTTCGATAAACACATGAAAAAGTAATATACATTCCCCTTAAATCTAGGATGCATTAATCACCAGAAAACCTACAAAGGATAGAAAATACACAGCTAAATTCAAATAAAATAAGCCACTGAGCCCAACCTCGGTGTGGCTGATAGACAGGTATCTCAGATAAGAATTTTACATTTGAGTAAAACTTGCTCGCTATCAAGAGGTTGCACCTACATCAGGTGATGTGACTACGCTACACGCGGCATCAAAAGATTTAGGCTCAATATGGATTCCGGGGTCTTATTCGGCCACTTGCAGTAAAAGAGCTCATTTGGACAATAATTTACGGATTTAGCACACAATACAATCATTTTTTGTGTGTAATTTAACCGAATTAACCGTTGCAGCCTGTAAGTTATCCACGACCCTGGAATCCATATAGAGCCAAGATTTATATAGAAGAGGGGTTCTGATAGGGCAATACCAACAAGTTAGTCCACAAAACCTAGACAAATGTCGTAACTATTAATATTAAACAAAAAGTTGCGTGATATCCATCGCCAAAAAATCTCCGCAACAGAGTTGTACTAGAATCAGTCTTATGCCCGCAAAAGTGTCCGCACGCTTTTTTGATACACAAAAAAAAGCCGACCAGAGAACCCCTCTAATCAGCTATTTTTATTACTAAAAAATGGCGCGCCCGGAGAGATTCGAACTCCCGACCGCCTGGTTCGTAGCCAGGTACTCTATCCAGCTGAGCTACGGGCGCGTATACATATAATTAGAAAGACAGAAGTTTACTTTCTGAATGGCGGAGAGAGAGGGATTCGAACCCTCGATGGAGCTTTTAACCCCATACTCCCTTAGCAGGGGAGCGCCTTCAACCACTCGGCCATCTCTCCATTCTCAATATATCCTTGAGGGCGCTTATTCTCCCAAATTCGATGGCATGTGTGAACCTTTTTTTATAATTAAAATTGAAGATCTTGCAAAAAAACACAAAATCGCTCGCATTTTAATCATTTTGCACTTTAATGCTCATTTGATATGACATTAAATGAGCACTACTGCCTCAAAAGCCAATTCACTCACGGCAGTCATCTATCAAACCAGACGTGCTGTACACTTGGCTATTAACAAAATATTGCCATAGTCAACAAAAAAACAATGGGAATTCTCGAAAAAATAAATGCTTGCAGAATTAAAAAAGGACGCAGAGTCAAAAGGACGCATTTGCAAATAATTTCGTATTAAACATTCCGTTGCACGTTCATCATCCAATCATTACCTACTTTTAGCAACTACGATATTAACTTCAAGAAATGAAAACGCTGGGCTAACCCCTAACCTCATCACCCGCGCTATTATGGTTTTTCAATCATTCTTCTTTTATTTTCTAAATTAAAAACAACAAAATCTCAACCAAACGCGTCTTTTTTGCTTGCATCATCGTGATCTTCACCTTCTTTATACTGCTTCTCTCTTTGAATTCTTTCATAGATTTCTTCTCGATGAACCGACACTTCCTTTGGAGCATTAACTCCGATACGCACTTGATTACCCTTAACCCCAAGCACAGTTACTGTCACATCGTCCCCGATAATAAGCGTCTCACCTACGCGTCTTGTTAATATTAGCATTACCGCTATCTCCTTCATTAGTTTGCCATTTTATTGTGGCAATGACACTAAAAATCTTCTTAACCTCCATTATCCCTAGGTATCGGCGCCGGACTCCCCTTATAATAATGGGGTAATTATTTTTATAGCACTTTCGCTTTTGTCAAATCACCATGAGGAAAGAAATAATCCCTTAGCTCATAGGCCTCGAACAAAATTTAAGTACTCCACGCTTATGTCACATGTCGGACGCAAATCGTACAGACTTTAGGGTCGCGACACACAATGTCATCTAATTCACTTAGGCTGGATAACAGTGAATGCTCAATCAAACAAACTCAAGCATCAGAATCATAAACCAATATATCACTTCCCCTATTAACCCTTAGATGCTTGCTAATACCTTAATTTCACACATTTTACATAGGCCCTAAACCCAATCCATTAAGCCATTTCCATTGCTAGGTTTTGTTATGCCAAGATTCTGAGAACTTGCCAGCATTAGCTGATACTCCAAAGTATATTTGCAATCCATATTTTAGTACAAATTCTAACCTCCCTCCTACACTTAAGCGGGAGACATCATACTAGTAAGCAAATATCATACAAGTGAGTAACATATCTTTTTTTATTATTGAAACAGTCATGGCTTTATTCGCCGCGAGAACCGAAAACTATACAGTCAATAAGAATAATACCTAAAAATTGCAGTCAATTCAGCATACTTTCGTGGAACAATAACCTATAGGCGAACTTCAAACCACGTGAATCATTGCACTTTTAACAACCAAACACATGGTTTTCTAGCCTCACGAGCGAACACTCAGCTCAAACCAGTTACAATTTTACACATAAAAATCAATATATTACAAATATTAAATGCATAGATTCTTGAACACTCACCAGCACCAAAACGACCTAATACTAAATATTATATTTCTTTCATGCCCAATATTTGGTTAGATCCAGTGCAGTACACCCTACAATAGTAGTCCAATTTTCCATAAACCGAGCCCACAACAAACACAAACTACATGGGTTCGCGGTCCAATTGAAACGTATCGTGCAAGGCTCTAACCCCTAGTTCGAGATATTTTTGATCAATAACGACTGATATTTTTATCTCAGACGTTGAAATCATGCGAATATTGATCCCCTCATTTGATAACGCCTCAAACATTGTGGCAGCAATACCAGCATGTGACCGCATTCCGACACCAACAAGAGAAACCTTAACGATTTTTGTATCACCGATAACTTCTCGCGCGCCAAGCTCTTGACATATAGCTTGCAACATGTCCATTGCTCTATCATAATCATTGCGGTGCACGGTAAATGTAAAATCCGTCAAACCGTCGGCGCCAACATTTTGAATAATCATGTCAACTTCAATGTTCGCTTTACCAATGGGACCAAGTATACGATAGGCGACACCTGGTTGATCAGGCACACCTAAAACAGTGACCTCTGCCTCATCTCGATTAAACGCAATTCCAGAGATTAGCGCCTGCTCCATGTCTTTATCCTCAGCAGTAATCAAAGTCCCAATACCATCATCGTCAAAAGAAGATAAAACGCGTAATGGGACATTGTATTTACTTGCAAATTCGACCGATCGGATTTGCAAAACTTTAGCACCCAAACTTGCCATTTCCAACATCTCTTCATAAGTCACCACATGCAATCGACGCGCATCAGGCACCACACGCGGGTCGGTGGTATATACACCATCCACATCGGTGTATATTTGACATTCATCCGCTTTTAATGTTGCAGCTAATGCCACTGCCGTAGTATCTGATCCACCACGTCCCAATGTCGTTATATTTTTTTCATTATCAACACCTTGAAAACCAGCAACCACCACCACTAAACCCGCCGCTAGATCATCAGAGATGCGTGTCCCATCAATATTCTTAATTCTTGCCTTAGAATGCACGCTATCAGTTAAGATGCCAGCCTGAGCACCGGTATATGATCGAGCAGGGCAACCACAAGCATCCAACGCCATGCAAAGCAATGCGATTGTCGCCTGCTCCCCTGTGGATAACAGCATATCTAACTCTCGAACGTTAGGACGCGCCTGAAGTTGCTTAGCTAAAGCAGACAACCGATCGGTTTCGCCACTCATTGCGGAAACAACTACAACAAGATCATGACCTTCTCTGCGCTTTGCTACGATTTTATCAGCAACCTTAGCAATGCGCTCGACTGTGCCAACGGATGTCCCACCGTATTTCTGTACAATTAACGACATAATTTTGTTTGAAAAATGAAAAAGTGGAAATTAAATGTAAATGTCAAACATCAAAAACCTAAAATAAAATTTTTTCATGTATACACTAACTTAATTTATCATCAAGCCAAACAGCAACCGAGCGAAGTGCGTTATCTAAATTTGCCGGCTGAGTTCCTCCAGCTTGCGCCATATCAGGGCGACCACCACCCCGCCCACCCACTTGTTGCGCTACCATATTGACTAATTCGCCGGCTTTTATTTTTGCCATCGCATCCTTCGTCACACCAGCAACCAAACGCACTTTGTCATCTTCCACTGACGCCAACAGCACAACGGCGGTTCCTAATTTATTTTTTAATCGATCCACCATTTCCCGCAACAACTTAGCATCAGCTCCTTCTATTTTGGCCGCAAGCACCTGAATGCCTTTAATTGTTATTGCACTAGACGTTAAATCATCACGAGTCGCACCCGCTAACTTGCTTTTCAGCTTATCCAAATCCTTTTCCATGGTCTTGGTTTTTTGCATCCAGTGCGTCAACTTATCTTCCACTTGATCACGAGACGTTTTTAACAGATGAGCAACCCGATTCAAGCAGGCTTCATTATCCCCAACCCATTGCAAAGCCATTTTTCCTGATACGGCTTCAATCCGGCGCACACCCGCCGCCACCCCACTTTCAGCAATCATTTTAAACAAACCAATATCACCGGTACGGCTTACATGCGTGCCGCCACAAAGTTCTTGGGAAAACGTTCCCATGCGTAATACACGTACTTCGTCGCCATATTTTTCCCCAAACAATGCCATGGCACCGGCTTTCATCGCCTCATCCATGGACATCACTGCCGTTTCAACCGGATAGTTCTCCAATATTTGCTCATTCACCAACTGCTCGATAGCTTGCAGCTGCTGCGGTAAAACTGGCTCGGGATGCGAAAAATCAAAGCGCAATCGCTCCGACCCAACTAGAGAACCTTTTTGCGCCACATGATCACCCAAGATAGCACGTAAGGCAGCATGCAATAAATGCGTCGCTGAATGATTTCTTGCTGTGCTTTGACGACTATCCGCCTTCACTTGTGCCAGCAGTGTCATTCCGGGTTTCAATTCACCGGAACCCAACACGCCGATATGTCCATACACATTGTTCCCTTGCTTTTGGGTATCCTGCACCTGGAAACTACAATCATCACCAACAAGCTGTCCAGTATCACCTACCTGACCACCACTCTCTGCATAAAAAGGGGTACTGGTCAATACAACAAAGCCAGTTTGCCCTGCCTGCAATTGCTCAACTTGCTTACCCTCTTGAAACACAGCAATAACTTTACCCGAATCTTCCAGCTGATCGTAGCCGGTGAATACACTCGGTTCATCGACACGAACATCGGTGAGATAGTCCAAATCAAAATGACTCGCCGCCTGTGCCCTCTGTCGCTGCTGTTCCATCGCCCGCTCAAAACCTGGCATGTCTAACTGTAAACCTCGGCTCAAAGCAATATCTGCGGTTAAGTCAACCGGAAAACCGTAGGTATCATATAACTTAAAAACGGTTTCCCCAGCAATAATATCTGCTGTTAAACCACTGATAGTGTCATCCAGAATTTTCATGCCTTTTTCTAAGGTTTCTGCAAAACGCCGCTCTTCCAAAACCAGCACATTGGCAATTTGCGACTGTGCAGACCGCAAATCAGGATAGGCATCCCCCATTTCCTCGCATAACGCATCGACCAAGCTATAGAAAAAAGGCGCTTTCTGACCAAGCTCATATCCATGGCGTGCAGCCCGACGAATAATACGACGTAAGACATAACCTCGCCCCTCATTAGAAGGAGTCACCCCATCCAAAATCAAAAAAGCACACGAACGAATATGATCGGCAATCACCTTCAAAGAGACATGCTGACGATCTGATACACCAACCGCTTGAGCCGCCGCAGTAATTAAATGTTGAAACAAGTCAATATCATAATTACTATGCACCCCTTGCATTACCGCCGCAATGCGCTCTAAGCCCATACCGGTATCCACGGAAGGTTTAGGCAGCGCCGTTAAAGAACCGTCTTTTGCTCGGTTATACTGCATAAAAACCAAGTTCCAAATTTCCACATAACGATCGCCATCTTCCTCAGACGTCCCCGGTGGCCCACCTTCTACGTCCGGCCCATGATCGTAAAATATTTCCGTGCACGGACCACATGGCCCGGTATCTCCCATGGACCAAAAATTGTCTTTCGCCCCAATACGAGAAAATCGGGCGGCATCAACGCCCATATCTTTTAACCAAATATCCGCCGCTTCATCATCTTCATCAAAAACAGTGATCCATAACTTTTCAGGCGGTATCGACAATGCTTCAGTTAAAAAAGACCAAGCGTATTGAATGGCATCTTGCTTGAAATAATCCCCAAAACTAAAATTACCAAGCATTTCAAAAAAAGTATGGTGTCGCGCCGTATAACCTACATTCTCTAAATCGTTATGTTTACCACCAGCACGTACACAACGCTGCGAACTAACCGCACGTGAATAGGGAGGTGTTTCCCTTCCCAAAAACACATCTTTGAATTGCACCATGCCGGCATTAGTAAATAACAACGTGGGGTCATTTACCGGTACTAATGAACTACTGCTAACAATTTCGTGACCTTGATTGCGAAAAAATTCTAAAAATCGTGCTCGAACATCTATCGTTTTCATCGGAAAATCAATTCTACTTGGTTATTTATCATCAACGTCATGAAATACTCTGACTTAAATTTAGCAATACCACTCAACTCATCACTAAGTTTGGCGGTAAATACATTTAATAGCATCTGCACTAAATCCGCGATACTGCAGAAACCGCCACTGCTTGGCATAAGCTAGATGATCAACAGGTGCATCTTGGCCAAATTTTTTGTCCTTTACACGACGAGCCGCTGTTATCCAGTCAATATCTAGTGCGGCAAATGCCGCCTGAATTCGCTCATCAAGCACTTCTTTTTGCTGTAATTCTAATCTAATCCGTTCAGGCCCAAAACCTTTGTTAGCACGAAATCGAATATAAGACTCAGCAAAGCGCTGCTCATCTAAATACCCTTGGGATTGCAATAAAATCAAGGCCGCATCGATTGCACTTGGTGAAAAACCCTTAGTCAGCAATCGACCGGATAACTCTTGGACCCCATAATCCCTTTGCGACAAATACCGCAACGCAACATGAACAACTTCGTTTTGACAATGATCTTGTTGTTTTATGTTTTGGCCTCCACCACCTGCACATCGGCATCTTCAGCCACCTTCTCTCCTTTGGCTTGGGGCAATAACATACTTCTCAACTTTGTTTCTATTTCATTAGCAATCTCGGGGTGTTCATGGAGAAAGACTCGCACATTTTCTTTACCTTGGCCAATGCGATCCTTATTATAGCTATACCATGCACCTGCTTTATCGATCAGCCCTTCTTTTACACCAATATCAATAATTTCGCCATACAGAGATATCCCTTCACCATACAAAATACCAAATTCAGCTTGCTTAAAAGGAGGCGCCACTTTGTTTTTCACAACTTTAACCCGCGTTTCACTGCCGGTGACTTCCTCACCTTTTTTAATCGCACCAATACGACGTATATCTAAACGAACAGATGAATAAAACTTTAACGCATTGCCACCAGTGGTGGTTTCCGGGCTACCAAACATCACCCCAATTTTCATACGAATTTGATTGATAAAAATAACCAGGGTATTAGATCGCTTAATATTTGCGGTAAGTTTTCGCAAGGCTTGTGACATCAATCGCGCTTGCAGACCAACGTGGGTATCCCCCATATCACCTTCTATTTCTGCTTTTGGTGTCAACGCAGCCACGGAATCAACCACCACGATGTCCACTGCACCTGAGCGCACCAGCATATCTGCAATTTCCAATGCTTGCTCGCCCGTATCTGGTTGCGATACCAGCAAATTGTCAATATCCACCCCTAATTTTCCTGCATAAATAGGATCTAACGCATGCTCCGCATCAATAAATGCCGCCGTGCCACCCGTTTTTTGACATTGAGCAATCGTCGACAAGGTCAACGTGGTTTTCCCTGAAGACTCTGGCCCATAAATCTCTACCACTCGCCCCTTCGGCAGGCCACCAATGCCAAGCGCAATATCTAGCCCCAACGAACCCGTCGAGATCGCTTCAATATCACGAATCGCATTTTGGTCTCCCATGCGCATGACAGAACCTTTACCAAATTGTTTTTCAATTTGGCCCAAAGCCGCACCTAACGCCTGCTTTTTCTTTGCATCCATCTCATTCACACCATTATATTTTCAATACGTTTTGTAAAATTAGAGTAAAAAATCAGCTCACCCGAATGCCATAACACAGTTTATATTTTATACAGCTTGCAATCATTATCACTCAACAGAATCATATAACCAGCGCATTATCCACAATTAGCCTCAATCATCAAAGCCATCTGGGACAACGCCGTGATAATAGATTGACAGCGGACTGCCGCCCGATCGCCCTGCAATGTTTTTCTGTTGACTAATATATCACCTTGCCGTCTTGCCCATGCAAAATACACCGTACCCACAGGCTTTTCCAGAGACCCTCCCTCTGGCCCAGCGATACCAGTAATGGCAATAGTGTAATCCACAGTGGTACACGCTAATAAACCAAGCGCCATTTCTTTAACCACCGATTCACTTACCGCACCAAATCGAGCTAATGTCTCAGGTTTCACTCCGACTAAATCGATTTTGGATTGATTGCTATAAGTGACTATGCCACGATCAAACCAATGAGAACTACCCGCTACATCTGTGATGGATTTTGCTAACCAACCTCCGGTACAAGACTCAGCAACTGCCAGCGTTCGATGACACGCAGACAATTTTTCACCCAGCTCGATAGCAAATTTTTCTATCTCCGTACTCTGTTTATCCATATAATCAACTGCTATCTCACACATGCCCATTAGTATAGAATCTTAAAAAAATAAAAACAGAACCTTGCAGCCTGATAAACAACTTTGAAACAATACCCTATAACATGGCAAACTACCATTGAAAGAGAACCATTAACAAGATGATATTTGACTATTTTAAAGCGCTTCCCCAATACCTTTTACCACAGCATTTATTATCCAAAGGTATGCATTACATCACACGCATTGAGAGCACGACATTTAAAAACACGTTAATCAAAGCCATTATCCATAAATATAAAGTGGATATGGGGGCTGCCTTAGTCTCTGAACCAACGGCCTATGCTAATTTTAACCAATTCTTCACCCGCGCCTTAAAAGCAAATGCCCGCCCCATATCGATGAAAAAAAATACTGTCATTTCCCCTGTGGATGGCACAGTCAGCCAATGCGGTGACATCATTGATGGACGTATTTTTCAAGCAAAAAACCGATTATTTTCCGTCGAAGAATTACTCGGTGGCTCATCAGAGCGCGCCGCTCCTTTTCATAAAGGCCAATTTACCACTATTTATTTATCTCCAAAAGACTACCATCGCATTCATTGCCCACTCGATGCAGAACTGATTGAGGTAATCCACATCCCAGGCCAGCTATTTAGCGTTAACCCTGCAACAACGCATGTCATACCTAAATTGTTTGCCCGAAATGAACGCTTAGCAGCCATCTTCCAAACCGAAATCGGAAAAATGGCCGTTGTCATGGTTGGTGCGATCTTTGTTTCCAGCATTGAAACCACATGGGCTGGTGTTATTAACACCCCTCGTCAACAACAAATTCGTACGTGGTTTTACGGCACAGAATCGGATAAAGAATATCAAGTGAATCGCGGAGGAGAAATTGGACGGTTTAACATGGGATCAACCGTTATATTACTTTTCGAAGCAAATAAAATCGCCTGGAATTTAACCATGAAGCCAAGGCTAAACCTGAAGATGGGAGAGCCGGTTGCATCAATAACACACCCCTGACTCAAATTTTTCGGAGATGGCTAATTGACTTTTATATTACGCAAGTAACTCGCCGTGCTTTTAACCGCAACCTCGTGTTTGAAAATCGTGACGAGCATAGGCTTCTCTATGATTTTCCAACCCAGGTATGCGCGCAGATTGATTGCCAACTGAAAAACTATATAGAATCAGGAAATGGCAAGCCACCCAATCCCCGTTTTAATGCAATCCAAACAAACCTGGCACATCCTGAAATCCATTGACAAGCCCTATGCTGCCAACAACTCCATATAAACTAGTCATTCACGACGTAGCATGTCGTAAAATTTTACACTATTTGGACTCGGCCGAATGATCAAATAAATAACCTGATGACATGGATGCCATTCAAATTTATCGCCAAACAAAAACGCTAAAACCAAGCAAATTTAAGTAGTTACAGCTCAAGAAAGCCATCAAAACCTCTTTCTTACAACTTTATCTTTATGGCTTACGAGCATATAAATTCATAGAAGAACCAGGCGTATGCCGAATAATTTCCTGCAAAGACCGAAAAGCACCGGTGTCAAAATCTTTAAACATTAATCCAACGCCATCGTTGGTAATTCGCACAACTTTCGCGCAGAGTTTATATTTTGATACCTGACGCTCCTTGCCCAAGCTAAAAATCAAATCCACTTCTTCTTCCCGATCAGGCTGGTCATTAAAAACTTCGAGAAATACTCCACCCAATCCTACATCACGGGTAATACAAGATGTTAATTTGATACCGGAAGAAAAAACATCGACATGTAACTCCACCTTGTGCCGTTGGCTCCAACGATGCTCAATGCTATTATTTGCCGCTCCCATATCCTCCCCCTTCATTTAAGCTTAGCGATACCATAATCCTTGTGATAACTGCCAGATAGGGCATGCTCGCAAATCGTTCCGAATTAATCATTATTCCCTGCTGCGTGGTCACTCATAAAACTCCTTATTCTGTGATGCAAAAACCACTAATGCTTACAAAAAGCGCTTCGGACCCAATTCATCACCTTAAATATTGAAGAAAGCAACAATTAGACCAATCAACCATGGCATGAGCTAAAACAATAACTTAAATTATAATTAAGTCACGTAACTCGCACGCACCAATCACAGCTTTTTGAACATTGTAAAAACCACCGACAACATTAATTAATAGCGTGTAAGTCACAATCTAAATAGCGGGCAACAATGTAGCATGTATTCTAATCATGTTCCAGAAGCCTGCTATTTCCCTAACAAAGTGAAGCCAAATCATTAAGCCTACTTGCCTATGCCAAAAATTCGCAAGGCCTACACTACGTAGTCAATTGGCCATTCTACAATAACCTGTCGCCCACCAACAATATTAAAATTTGCTTTATTCTATTAATAATAATTTTTTTAAATCTGTTCCATCCTATCAAACTAACTGAAAAATCCGAATACTTCAGGCTTGACTTGCGAATAACATTATAAATACTCCAAGGGTATCGCCAAAACATCAGCCAGCCGGTTTTTTCCCCCCATAACCATCAACAAACGATCCAATCCAAGCGCAACCCCTGCACAGAAAGGCAGTTCCTCAACCTCCTGCAAAAATTTTTCATCAAAAACAATAACGTCTTGGTTATTTTTTTTTCTAATGTGACTCTCTGCGAGGAACCGCGCTAAGTGTACCTGTCGGCCGCTAAGCTCCTGATACCCATTGGCGATCTCGATGCCATTGATATACAACTCAAAACGTTCGGCAATCGCAATATCATCATCACGGATACAGGCCAACGCCGCCTGAGATGCCGGATAGTCATACACAAAAGTCGGCTGCGTTACACCCAAATACGGGGCAACCGCATGAGTCAATAACAAGTCACGCCAAGCATCAAGAGGAGCGTTATCCATACCAACAATATCGCGGATTCCTTGTTGTTCTGCTTTGGCTTTTAAAGTACCCACATCAGCCTCCAAAACAGCAAGCGACAGATAACGCTCAAAGGCTTCTGCATAAGTCATTTTTTGAGCAGGCGGAGTATTCAATAACATCATGACTAGCGCATCCACTTCGACCATTAATTCATGGTAGTTATACCCAACCCGGTACCATTCCAACATAGTAAACTCAGGATTATGGTAGCTACCAACATCACCATCTCTAAAGGCTTTGCATATTTGATAGATCGAACCTGATCCCGCCGCAATCAATCTTTTCATGGCAAATTCCGGCGAAGTTTGTAAATAAAGCCACCCACCTTGCCCATGCGAAGGCATTAAACCCGTCGAGAAACTATCAATATGAGGATCGGTATTACCACCGCGCCCCAAAATAGGCGTCTCCACTTCCAATACCCGCCGCCCGGCAAAAAAAGACCGTATATCAGCCAACGCTTTAGCCCGAATCGCTAAACTCGCTACATTTACCATGCTACATTAACTGAGCCTATGCCACGGCGATCTAAAGTTAGCCATGGACAAAACAGAATTATTCATCTTTTGCTCTAGCGACATATTGCCCAGTGCGGGTATCTACCTTGATAATTTCACCGGTTTCGATAAACAAAGGCACCCGCACCACCGCTCCAGATTCCAACGTTGCTGGTTTACCACCTCCGCTTGCGGTGTCTCCCCGAACACCAGGATCAGTTTCGGTAATTTGTAATACGACAAAATTAGCAGGTGTTACTGTTAAAGGCACCCCATCCCACAAGGTAATAGTCGCCATATCCTGCTCCTTTAACCACAGCGAAGCATCACCAACGGCTTTTTTATCTGCGCCAAACTGCTCAAATGTCGAGCTATCCATGAAGTGCCAAAATTCGCCATCGTTATACAAATATTGCATACCCGTATCGACCACATCCGCTGCCTCGACGCTCTCACCACTTTTGAATGTGCGATCAACCACACGTCCGGTTTTCAGGTTCCTAATCTTCACTCGGCTAAACGCTTGACCTTTGCCAGGCTTAACAAACTCATTATCTATAATGGTGCATGGATCACCATCCAGCATAATTTTTAACCCGCTTTTAAATTCACTTGTACTATACGTTGCCATTGCGACCTCATTATTTAGGCTGAGTTAAACTCGAAACAAGCTCTCCATTCGAAGAAAAAACAACCATATCAACAGAAAAACAAAACGTTACATCAGGTGTGTTAAGAAGTAAACTAACCCCACCGATTTTTCAACCTATTCCACAGCTTCGGCATTGAAAGATACTCACTCAAAATTAATAAGCATTTGATGATGTAACCAGATGATGAACACACAAGCAACCCCATTAAGCTTAAAACCTAAATGGCAAATAGAACTCGCAAACGGAATAAAAAATGTCACCCAATTACTGCGCGTGTTGGAGTTACCCGATCACAGTGTTAACACAAATTCACATAACCCATTTCCGCTAAAAGTCCCTCATAGCTATGTAAAAAAAATCAGGAAATCAGATCCAAACGATCCTTTACTCTTGCAAATATTACCTACTCAGCTTGAGTTAAACCCCACCCCCGGATTTACTAATGACCCGGTTGGGGACAAACAATACGAGCAGGTTCCAGGACTCATCCACAAATATCACGGACGCGTACTATTAGTAACCACCAGCGTGTGCAGCCTCCATTGCCGTTATTGCTTTAGACGACATTTTCCATACAGCCAATCCAATCCATCGAAAGCCGACTGGCAACAAGCGCTCGCATATATTGCAAACACACCGAGCATTCATGAAGTGATTTTGAGCGGGGGTGACCCACTCTCGTTAAGTGACAGCAAGCTTGCTGAACTTACCCAGAAACTCAACGCTATCCCCCACTTAAAGTATCTTCGAATCCATACTCGATTCCCGGTTATACTGCCAGAACGAATTGACCTTCAACTACTGCACTGGATAAAAAACACTCGACTTAAAGTGAGCATGGTCATTCACGCCAACCACCCAAATGAAATCAATGACGAAGTGAGGTACGCCACCTTAAAGCTCAAGCAAGCGGCGGTCGAATTGTTCAACCAAACAGTGTTACTGAAAAAGATAAACGATGATGCCCAAACCCTCATAACACTCAGTCATCGCTTATATGAATGCGGCATTTTACCCTATTATATTCATTCGCTCGATAAAGTTGCTGGAGCCGCACATTTTGAAGTCGATCTGACTCGTTCAAAAAAAATTCTAAAACAAGTGCGAGCGGCCTTGCCTGGGTATTTAGTACCGCAGCTAGTAAAAGAAGAAATTGGTGTCGGCTATAAAACGCCGATTTTCTAGCCACCAAGCGACTCACGAGAACCTAATGCTTTATACTCTGCCTTGAGACTCTCAAGCAAGTCGATTAAAAATCAAACATATAAAATACCCCAAAACCAATGCATACCAAATACTAAACCATGAATATAAAGTTAAAACAATAATAGCCGACAAAGCATACTCAAAAGAAGGAATGAAAATTAACAAACTTCATCCCCTCGCAATGTGTAATAGTCGCCATTAACAACTGGCTACATCAGTAAAATAGACTAAAATTTAAGGTGTATTGACGAAAAATCAACCATTGGATCACGGACGAGCATCACCACGAGTCTGACAACATATAGCCACTGCAAACCTATTTGCGAAAGATGAATCAAATGATTTGTGGTTGCTCAATATCCAATGGCTACCATCAATACCCATATTAATGGACTATACTTTGCATAGTCACAGAGTGTGAATTTTCAGTGAAGAATGCGCGGCAATAATAAGACACGTTTGGACTGACGCTAGCAATATACAAGGCAGCAAAAACAAACGATATCCCGCCTCGCGACATACAGCACTCACTAAAAAGTGATCGTTGAAAAAAGAAGGAGTTGGCGTGTCTGACAATAAAAGCCTGCTAGGCTTATACGTTCCTCAACAAGTCAAAGATGAAGCAGACGCAGCATATGCACGACCTCGTGACGCTGAAAAATGGATCGCTGAATTACCTACTGCCCACGTTGGAGAAACAGCACGCCTGGTATTTAAAGCGCTAGCTGATTTAAACCGAGTTAACATTTCTGCTAGCCAACGCTATAAAATTCTTGAATTATTTCGCCATCCAGTGACGTATATTACCGATGCTCTCAACAAGCATTTTATTGGACAATCATTTCCATTATCCGAGAAAAATCAAAAAATTGCAGAACTTGCTCGCGAGTTACAATGGGAAACGTCTATTGGCTACAAAATAATCATTGAATCCAATTTATCAGGGTTTGACCATCGCATTGATAGCAAAATGTTGTTCAGTGCAATCCAGCGTGCTATCGCCTACCTGGGATTAACCCTGTTGAAAGCATTTCAGATCTATGCGCCTACCCCAGAGCACGTTTGGATCGAGCTACATCATCTATACTTATTTTCTGAGCATAACGATTTTCACAATACCTCGATAAAAATACCGCAAGAAAATGCAACGCGGGTCACAACCATCAATGACACATACAAACGTATTTTATTATTGAGCCTAGCCAACCCTTATCGATTGCCGCAAACAGAAATAGGCAAAGTCTATAACGCATTAGACAAATGGACCCAACATTGTCAAATTTTGCCATTGACCGACCCAAACAATCCACCGGGTCTGTTTTCAGTAAATCTAGATGTCGATGCATCCCCAAGCTACTACGTACCAAATAAGAATCAATTGACAACCTACACGCGTATTATCAATACCAGCGAATTAACGCCTCTGGTGCGGGACTACGTCGTTGAGCAAACACTACAAGAGAATGAAACTCCAGCCTCAACACCGATACCATTATCTCCCTTTAATCTTCAGCAGCAAACGTTGCGCCGATTAATTTTAGCCTGGGGAGCCATCCCCAAACGAAACTTCTCTAGAACAGACACAAATATTGATGTTACGGTCGCACTTGGCATTAATGCCACTCATTTTTTTATCCATAAAGAAGAAACTGACAAAATACGCATCACTAATGAATATGAAATGCCTGTTGAGATACACAAACCAGAAGACGTCAATCTCTCAAAACACATACATGCAAAAGATATCGATTTCGAAGAAAAAGCCTCTTTTTCAAGCCATCCAGCACATAATGCACTTGGCGCTCCAGAAGACGATGTATGGGAACAAGCCCTAAACCCAAGTAAGAATATAAAAACCCAGTTGGACTTACCGGCATTTGGACCTCCAGGCTCGCCATCGAGTGGATTATTTGGTCAATCCACTGCCGAACTATATACCAGCTACCCCTGTCTGCTTACCAACGAAAGCGTAGGTGGATGCCATTTAATATGGCATAATGGTCAGTTAACCAAAACCGTGGTCGGCTCACTCATTGGCGTACAACGCCGTAACGAAACAGAGCAAACTCAATGGAACATTGGTGTGATTCGATGGATGAAAAATATAGGCAATGCCAATATGGAGTTAGGCATTGAAATCCTAGCGCCTACAGGCCAAACTGTCGCCACAAAAAATATTACCAACAAGATGAAGACAAACGAATATATACGAAGCTTGTTACTCCCAGAACTTCGCACGGTTAACCAGCCTCCCACCTTAATAACCATGCCTTTTTACCATGTGGGAGATAAGCTAAAGTGCTTTTTACAAGGCAAAGAAATGAAAGTCCGACTGACCAAGCTACTAGAGAGCACCAACACTTTTTGCCAATTTCAGTTTGCCATTATCAAGCCTGTTGAACGCAAGCCACAAATCGATAAGATGGATCGAGTAAAGAATTTTGATTCACTATGGTCCTCCCTTTAACGCATTATTTATTAATATGTTTTGTCATACGGATATTCCCACCCATTAATGAAAGCACCCGCTCACTTACAAACATTAATCATCCATTGTTCCAAACCAGATGCCGAATCAGTGGTAAACATCCTTGGTAAGCGCGGAATCAACGTTAAACACGCGCTGGTCTCTCATACTTATGAGATCTTTGAAGCCTTGTCTAAAAATCAATGGGACTGCATCATTTATTTGGCATCGTCCCAAGTACCGTCCTTACCAGCGGTCGTGAGCCTTTTAAAAAAAACAAAAAATGACACCCCAATCATTGTCATGAATCAAACCTATTCCAGGGAAACCGCACTCAGGCAAATTGCAGACGGAGCATGGGAGGTTATCTCTCAGAGTGAGCCAGAAGAATTATTTCGAGTGGTAACCCAAACATTAACGTTCAATCACCTGCTCGCCGAATCCTCGCGACTTAATAAGACTCAGATTGAATGCGATAATCGATTTACTACGCTTTTACAATCCATCATTGAAGCTGCTGCATATGTTCATGAAGGGGCAATTATCACCTGCAATAATCAATTTGCATTGGCATTTGGTTACGATAACCAACAACAACTAGAATCAATTCCGCTCTTAGACTGTATTGGGAAAAATGATCACGCCTTATTAAAGCGCCTGTTGCAACAAACATCGCGATCAGAATCCATTGACACAGAAAAATATACGGTGATTGGCCGTCGAATCGATAACACAGAATTTCCACTCAGCTTGCAACTTGCCCCAACGTACTTCCACCAAGAGCGCTGCATTCAACTCATAGCACACCCAGCAGAAACTCATGACAATCAAGCCAATCAACCCCACACCAGCACACTTGATCAAAGTGAGCTTTTTTTAGAAGAGCTTAATCGCTTTTTAGAAGAGCGCGATGTCGATCAAAAAAGTGCGCTATTATTCATTGAGCTAGATGATTTCCAATCGGTTAAAGAGTCAGTAGGCATCGCAGGCAGTGACCAAGCACTTCGAGAAGCTTCTCGTCTACTCTGCCAAATGTTCAATAATCAACGCTTGATTTCGAGGTTCAGCAGTGATGTTTTTGTCATGCTCACTACCGCTGAAGACGCAGATTTTATCGATGAGTTTGCAGAATCCATACGCATTAAACTGTCCAATTATACCATTGACCTACCCAATCGAACGATTGTTCTGACATGCAGCATCGGTATTGCCATGCTAACAGACGAAATACATACATCAGAAATTGCCCTATCAAGAGCGGATATCGCATGCACTATCGCTCGCAAAGAAGGCGGCAACCAATACCATGTTTACGACGCAACGCAAGACAAAACAGTCACCGATGAGGTCGATTTTAACTGGGTATCCACAATCAAAGAAGCCTTAGCCAGCAATCATTTTCACTTGGCATACCAACCGATTGTCAGTCTGCACGCGAATCCTGAAGAAAAATATGAAGTTTTGGTGCGTCTACAATCTGCTCGAGGTGAAAGTCTTTTACCAAACCAATTTCTCTATGCGGCACAGCAAGCAAACCTGATCCCGCAAATTGACCGCTGGATCATTCAAAATGCATTTAAGACGGTCACAGAAAACAGTCATCAGAATAAAACACTGTGTTTATTTGTTAAACTGTCGACGGAAACCATCAAGGACCCCAATTTTATCCCGTGGCTTCGCGATAGCACTAAAGAATGGCATATCGCACCGCAATCGATTGTTTTTGAATTGAGTGAAAACACGGTATTAAACGCTTTTAATGAAACCAAAACAGCATTAACACAACTCAAAAAATTTGGATACACCACTGCCTTAGAACATTTCGGTGTACACCCTCAAGTCGCCGAGAAAATTGAACAATTTAATATTGATTATCTAAAAATTGCAGGCACCCTTGTTAGAAATATTAGCAGTAACCGAGAAAACCAGATCAAAGTCAAACAAATCATGGAGCTTGCACGAAAACTCAATAAATATACGATTGCAGGATTTGTTCAAGATGCGGAAAGTCTGGCTTTTTTGTGGCAGGAGGGCGTGAACTATATTCAAGGATATTATTTACAACCCCCTGAACAACATTTGGACTACGATTTTTCAGGACAAGCCTAGAAGACTACCCAAGAATAGAGAGCCACCCAGTAAAGAAATCAACGAGACAACGACGAACGACCCGCCTCCAAACTTGCAATACGCTCTGCTAAGGGCGGATGAGACATAAATAATTTCTTTAACCCACCCCCGATACCTCCACTAATGCCAAATGCAGCCATTTGGTCAGGCAATTGGCTTGGAGCATGCCCTTGTTGTAAACGACGCAGGGCGGCAACCATTTTTTCACGACCCGCTAATTTTGCTCCGCCTTCGTCAGCACGAAACTCCCGCTGGCGACTGAACCACATCACAATAATACTTGCCAGTACACCCAGCACAACTTCAGCAATAATCGTTGTGATAAAATAACCTATCCCGTGACCTCTTTCATTTTTCAAAATAACCCGATCCACAATATGACCCACGACACGCGACAAGAAAATCACAAAAGTATTCACAACCCCCTGAATCAATGTCAGTGTTACCATATCACCATTGGCCACATGGCTCACTTCATGCGCTAACACCGCTTCCACTTCGTCCGCTGCCATGTTCTCTAACAAACCGCTACTCACTGCAACCAAAGCATTATTTTTATTCATTCCAGTTGCAAACGCATTCACTTCAGGCGAGTTATAAACAGCCACTTCCGGCATATCAATACCAGCTCCTTGAGCTTGGCGACGAACTGTGTCAAGCAACCATTCTTCAGTCGTATTCTGTGGCTGCTCTATCACCGTCGCCCCGGTCATTCTTTTTGCGCTCCACTTAGAAATCGCTAAAGAAATGAACGCCCCACCAAAACCAAAAACAGCGGCAAATAATAATAGTGAATTTAGGTTTAAATCCACTCCCTGAGCACTTAACAAGCCCTCAAACCCAAGCAATCTCAAAGAAATACTCAAGACCACGATAACGGCCAAATTTGTGATAATAAACAATAAAATACGCTTCATTTACAATCCCCTATCAAGGTTTACCCACAGCTTAAAACCCGCCCACACAAAGCACGGCTAATTTACCATGAATTGTAACAACTATAAGCGATATAATCACTCTGTGAAAAGCATCAAGCAATCAACAGCTACCCGCATGAATTTAATATTTAAGTTTTTGCAGACACGATCCGACATAATATATGCAGAACGGAACCCTCCTCCCTCCCTCAATCCGTTCTGAAATCCATTGCCGGGATATTTATCCCGGCTTTTTTTTTGAAAAACCTTACCCAACCCAATAAACAACGTCACCAAATTGCGCCTATTTAAGACTTGCCGAGAACTGAGCAAAATAGCCGATCTGAATAAAACCAAAAGCAACGTTTTGCTTTCTGAATAAATCCAGTATACTCGTACAGCGCTCCCCCAACCCATTTGACCACCAAGGACCTTTAACCAACCAACACGGTAAACCAACATAAACTTATCCTCGATGAAAATAAATCAATTCAACCAACAGTTATTAACATTCTTAGCCGCTGCCCCCACCCCTTTTCATGCCGTCCATTGCATGACCGAAATACTGCGGAAGCATGGATTCGTGCAACTCAACGCAAGCGACCCATGGACAATAAAAGAAAATCAAAAATATTTTGTAACAAAAAATGACTCATCAATCATCGCCTTCCACTCAGGCAACCATCGTCTCGCTCAACATGGCATTCGCATGGTCGGCGCCCATACCGATAGCCCATGTTTAAAAGTAAAACCACACCCCACAGTGATTAAAAATCATTATCTACAACTTGGCGTTGAAACCTATGGCGGCGCCCTATTACATCCTTGGTTTGATCGAGATTTATCAATTGCAGGTCGGGTCACATACCGATCCAAAAACAATGAACTGAAAAACACCTTACTCAACTTTGAACAACCTATCGCCGTTATCCCCAGTTTAGCCATTCACCTTGACCGTACTGCTAATGAACAACATACTATCAATGGACAGACGGATTTACCTCCCATTCTCATGCAGGTTAATAGCGGTGAAAAAATAACATTTGATGAATTACTGATTGATCATCTATCAAACTCAAAAGAAAACATTGAGATTAAAAAAATTCTCGATTTTGATTTATCTTTTTATGATACCCAAGCCCCAGCGATCATTGGCTTGAAACAAGAATTTATCGCCAGTGCTCGGCTAGATAACCTATTGAGTTGTTACGTCGGATTAATGGCGCTAGTCAATACCAACAGTCCTTACCCATGCTTATTAGTTTGCAATGACCATGAAGAAGTTGGCAGCCAATCCGCTGCTGGTGCACAAGGACCTTTACTCCGCTCATTTATCGAAAGAATCACCCAATCATCGGAAAACTATAATCGAACCATCACTAACTCATTCATGATATCGGCCGACAATGCTCACGGCGTTCATCCAAATTTCGCAGATAAACATGATCCCCATCACGGCCCTTTACTGAATCATGGCCCGGTGATCAAAGTCAACGCCAACCAACGTTATGCCACCAATAGCCTAAGCAGTGCTATTTTTTATCACTTAGCCGAACTAACTCACAACCCAGTACAAAGTTTTGTCATGCGTAATGACATGAGATGCGGCAGTACCATTGGTCCAATCACTGCCACAGAAATCGGGGTGAATACCTTGGACGTTGGCGTACCAACATTTGCGATGCATTCCATTCGTGAACTTGCCGGCCAGCAAGATGCCTATACTTTATATAATATTTTGCTAGCATATAATACATTTGAAGCATTCAACATTGCGTAACAATGCCCATACCATGAGTCAAAATACAACCACTCATATTGAGTCACCTTGCATTCGTATGTGCTGCCTTGATGAACAAAACATTTGCATGGGCTGCTTCCGATCGCTAGAAGAAATCCTTGCTTGGGGAAATGCAAACCACACCGAACGTACTCAAATATTGGAAAACGCTGCAGAACGGCGCAATCATACCCCTAAATTAGCCAGCTCATTCCGCCCCCGATGAACAATCAACCCCAAGAAATCATCATCACTCAATTGTGGCTGCAACGCATTGTTATTGGACTCAACCTATGCCCTTTCGCAAACAAACCTTGGCAAAAAGCACGCATTCGCTTTCAGATAAGCCAAGCCACCTCCAGCGAACAACTCCACGATGACTTAACCAAAGAAATCGAGCGATTGCAAAACACACAATTCGATCAAATAGAGACCACTTTGTTGATCTGTCCTCACGCAATGAACGATTTTCTTGCATTCAATGATTTTTTGCATCACGTTGAAGATTTTCTTATGCAATCCGCCCTGGATGAAGAATTTCATGTCGCCAGCTTTCATCCTGATTATCAATTTGCCGATACTGATGCCTCAGATGTTGAAAATTTCACCAACCGCTCCCCTTATCCAATACTCCACCTTTTACGCCATCGCAATATTTCAGAAGTTCTAGCCAGTTATGGCAATACCGATCACATTCCACAGGAAAATGTCGATAAAATGAAATCACTCGGAATTAAACACATGCAAAAGCTTTTGTTGAGCTGCATTAACCAAGATTAATATCACCATTTATGCCCGCCGAATAAAAAATAATCAACATGAATGTAATTTCTCATCTTCCCTTGATACGCCTGAGCAAATAATAATCAAACCCAATAAATTTTGAACTATTTCGTGGAAAATGTGCTTCATCTCATTGCTAATTCTGGTACGATGCATAGCCATGGAACGCTTGAAACCTTATCATCAGCAAGCACACCAAATTAATTTAACTGAGCTTAACAACACGTTTTTTCTAAACCCCCTGTTTGTGGCTAAAGCATTCCCGCTCGCAAAAATTCACCTAACATACAACTTAACATTGCTGGACCACGATCATGACAAAAATCATTGATTTTATACCTCTTAATATCGCAGTACTTACCGTGTCTGATACACGAACACAAGCAGACGATAAATCAGGCCAACTGCTTGCTCAGCGTTTAACAAATGCCGGTCACCAACTGGCTGAACAAATGATCGTCCCTGATAACATTTATGCGATTCGTGCATGCGTATCCCGTTGGATAGCACAAGACACGATTGATGCCATTATCACAAGTGGTGGTACAGGCGTCACAGGAAGAGACGGCACTCCCGAAGCTTGTCATCCATTACTGGATAAAGAGATCGAAGGTTTCGGTGAGCTTTTTCGTGCAATCTCTTACCAAGAAATAAAAACCTCCGCACTCCAATCGCGAGCTATCGCCGGCGTAGCAAACGGTACTTATATTTTTTGTCTACCGGGTTCTTCAGGAGCATGTACGACTGCATGGGATCAAATTATTAAAGAACAGCTCGATCGACGAACCCAACCCTGCAATCTTGTCATGCTAATACCAAGATTATTAGAATAATTGATTTGCTTGTTGAAACGGAAAGAACACAGCGAAGAGAAAGAGAAAAATTAATGATTTTTCCGGGTTGAACGCAACTAACAAATGCTGGATATAACAAACACGCTATAGAATGTGTTTTGTTAAAAAGGCGTACGGTCACCCGGTAAAACCATTCGCCATATATGATGATCAAAACCGCCCAATGCAACTATTGAAAGGCCATCCCCTGAGTAATTAATCGTTTCTCAACCCCCGAGATTGCTTCGTGGCTCATTTCCTCTTTCAGTCGTTGGACAAAATCAGCCGCTAAGCCATATCCTCCTTGTTGAGCCAAAGAATACCAGTATAATGCTTCTACCTTATTTTGTTTTATACCTAAACCTTCCTTGTATAATTCAGCTAAAAAAAACTGGGCAGCCGTATACCCCTGCTCTGCTGATTTTTTATACCAGTAGACGGCTTTTGCAGGATCTTGCTCCACACCCTTTCCAAAATAATACATCAACGCCAAATTATATTGCGCATGTTTAAAACCTAACTCTGCCGCACGAGTATACCATTTTACAGCTAAGCCAAGATCTCGATCAACGCCCAAACCATTACGATATGCATTCGCTAAATTATATTGTGCGGTGGCATGTCCATATGATGCTGCTTTTTTAAACCAACTAACCGCCTTTTGATAATCTTGGCTTACTCCATCACCATTCACATACATTTGTCCTAAGTCAATCTGCGCGGGAGCAAACCCTTGAATCGCTGATTTCTCATACCAATAAGCCGCCATTTGATTATTTTTAAAAACACCTCGCCCATCTTTAAAGCTACGACCTAAAACGTATTGTGCCTGAGCATCCCCATTCTGTGCAATAGACTTGATGGTAGCCATGTTGTTTAATTCATTATTCTTAAGTGAACTAATTGCATATGAATTAACAGAAAAAGCCAATAAAACTACATGCATGGTCACTATCTTTAAAATCTGTTTTTTAATTATTATATTTTCATTAAAAGCCATTATTTAGTGCCTTCAACAAGTAAATGAACCCAATGAAGCCTAGGGAATATATTGCGCTTTGTATTACCTTTCTCATTGATACCAAAACTACCAATACAGATAACCGGCAAAACTACACCTCAATCTTCAACCTCAACCTTTCTCAAGACAACGATAGCATGCTACAAATTGCACATCCCATCTCACCAACAAAATATAAGTATATTAATTTATGCTGAATAGTTTTATACCTTTTAAAAAAGATCGATCATACTTCAAAGCAGGTTTATAACTACTTAAGCCTCCCGGTTTTTGCTTTTCCTTCAGTGATTAAGAGACGAGCACAAACTAAGTTCATCAAGTTTTTCTGATTGAACATCAGCCAAAGGTAGCCAGAAATCGAAGGTGAAAATCATGATTTATGGCCACAATAGACATGTTAATTTAGCCTAGACTATACACACTCCCAGGATTTGATTACTATAGGCTTGACGGACCATTTTTCTCAATGATATACGAATGAGCACTGATTTGTACCGTATGAATAATAACCCGCTCTACATGCAAAAAGCCATCGACCACACACTCGTACATATTGCAAAAAATGAAGGAGGACCCTTTGGTGCATGCATTGTCAAAAACGACCTCATTATCACGATAAATCACAACACCGTTTTAAAAGAAGGTGACGCTACTTGCCATGCAGAAATCAATGCAATAAGAGCTGCATCAGCACTATTAAATACTCATGATTTGTCTCAGTGTGAAATCTATTCAACAACAGAACCGTGCCCAATGTGTTTTAGCGCAATCCACTGGGCGAACATTAACAAGATCATATATGGCACAAGCATTCAAGATGTACAAGCTTTGGGATTTAAAGAATTATGCATTTCAAATCTAAAGCTAAAGCAATTAGCCCATAGCAATATCACTATCGTCGCTAATTATATGCAAACAGAATGTCAGGTACTATTAGATCAATGGCGCTTAAAATCAAACGGTATCACTTATTGAAAAGTAAAACCTGAGTCAATCCAAAGCCTCATGAAAAACTACCCCAAAAAAGATATCACGGGCATCATCATTGCTGGCGGACAAAGTAAAAGGATGCAATATGTTGATAAAGGGTTAACAAAAATTCATGGCAAACCAATGATATCCTATGTCATAAATAACTTGTCAAAACAAGTTAACAGCATCATAATCAACTCTAATCGATATATTGAAGAATATCAGCAGCTTGGTTATCGCGTTGTTGCCGATGTCATGGATAATCATCAAGGTCCACTGGCAGGTATTGTTTCCGCACTTGCTGTGGTAAGAACACCTTATGCAATGATTTTACCTTGTGACGTTCCTTGCTGCCCCACAACTCTGGGACCTAAATTAATGGATGCACTGCAACACGAAAATGCTGATATCTGTGTTGCACATGATGGTCATCGAATGCAATCTTTAATTATGTTACTGCGCTGCTCATTAAAAAGTCGCATCGAAAACTATTTGGCCTCAGGGCAACGAAAAGTCGAAACATGGATTGTAAATCAGAATTATACTACTGTAGATTTTTCACAAAATAACCATTGCTTCTTAAATGTGAATACGCCCGATGATCTTGCCCATTTAGATAAACTCATCAAAAGAAATGAAAACAAACGGTAAGAAAACCCCCATACTGGGTTTTATAGCACCCAGCGGCACGGGAAAAACAACACTACTAGAAAAACTGATCCCAAAACTCACTGCTCATCAGCTAAGGATTGGAGTAATTAAGAGCACTCACCATCATTTTGACATTGACAAACCCGGCAAAGATAGCTATCGCCTCCGACAAGCAGGCGCCTCCCAAACAATTATTGCATCCCATCAGCGCTGGGCCTTAGTCACCGAGAATCCAAAAAACCAAACACCTCCGAATCTACATCATTTAGTTTCCAGTCTGGACTGTTCGCAAATTGACTTAATTTTGGTAGAAGGCTTTAAAGAAGCGGATATCCCTCGCATTGAATTACACCGAACGAGCGTAAACAACGACACGTATTTATATCCTAATGATGAAAATATCATTGCTATTGCAACAGACTGTCGAGAGCTACCTCAACCAACCAATATCACACATATTGATATCAACAATATCGATGCCATGACAGATTTTATTTTGCAACGGCTTAGCCACTGGAGCACATCAAAAACATTAACAACAAGCTGAAAATTTGCATAATCATCCAGCAACTTTAAATACAACTAATTTCATGCAAACTATTATGCAGCCGTAACGAAAAGCACAATTTGCGATCACTATCACTCGCTCAATAGGATTATATGGGGAATTGCACTATGGATAATGACTTGATAAAGCATAAAGCATCTTGCCACGATGATTATGACCCTAACTCTCTCGCAGTAACCACCGCCTTGGATCTTATTAATAAAACAATTCAGCCCATCGATGGCTTTGAAAAACTAAATATACGCTTAACGGTAGGACGCACGTTAGACGAAGATATTTTAGCACCATTGAATGTTCCCGATTATGATAATTCAGCAATGGATGGTTATGCTATCTGGCATCAAGACTTGACCACCAAAACAGCCAACACACTTAAAATCGTTGGCAGTTCATTTGCGGGACACCCCTATGAAGGTGCATTAAAGCCAGGGGAAACGGTACGCATAATGACCGGCGCTATCATTCCAACCGGAGCGGATACCGTAGTGATGCAAGAGCATGTACAGCTCAGCAACGGAAACATCACCATTCATGGCTCACATTCATTAGGGCAAAATATCCGAAAAGTGGGGGAAGATGTAAAACAAAACAGCCAACTCTTCCCCAAAGGCAAACGACTAATGCCGGCAGATATCGGCATGCTGGCATCGCTAGGCATTGCCGAAATAAAAGTTAAACGTTTGGTTCGAATAGCTTTTTTTTCAACTGGTGACGAATTATGCGCGATCGGATCAACACGGACTAAAGGTCAAATATTTGATAGTAATCGCTACACTCTATACGGCATGTTATCTCGCTTAGGTGTGGATATTATGGATATGGGATCCATACCCGACGATGTTAATGCAATAAAGTCTGCATTGCTCACAGCGTCAAATACCGCTGATGCGGTGATTACAACGGGCGGAGTCTCCGTAGGAGACGCAGACTATGTCAAAGACATTTTAGAAGAAATTGGAACAATTAATTTTTGGAAAATAGCCATGAAACCAGGCCGCCCATTGGCGTTTGGTCAAATTAAAAATTCCATTTTTTTTGGTTTACCAGGCAATCCTGTGTCTGCCATGGTAACATTTTATCAGTACATACAACCTGCCATTAAGCGCATGATGGGGCAAGATGATACTTTGTACCCAACCTTTAAAGTTGAATGCATTTCACCGCTGAAAAAAAAACCAGGACGCACAGAATTCCAAAGAGGCATACTATTTAAAGACCAATCCTCAGGACAATATAAAGTAAAAAGCACAGGAAAGCAGGATTCACACATGCTGAGCTCAATGAGCCAAGCCAACTGTTTTATTATGCTCCCCACAGAAGTTAGCAGCATAGCACCCGGCACAATGGTGGATATTCAACCTTTCGATAGCATCGTCTAATATCACAAACTCTGCATTCGCTTTGTTTTCATTTCCAGAAGAAATATTGCTCTGGAAGACATTGACTTGGTATTGATGGGTTTCGCTTTGCTTTACCCATCCTACGCTTGATTGGATATTAGCTTCCAGATCTACATTTGACAATGCAGCACATGACTCACCTGCAATATACTCACTAACAACATAAGGTGGAGTTTTTTGCACTCAGATTTGATTTATATTCGCTAAAGCGTCTACTACTTGGATGCTTGTTCTGATTAACGATCACATAGATCGAGGAGATAGACTGGACCTAGGCAACTGACAGCCGAGAACAACCCGCCAAAGAACGGGCAAAGAGAAACCTAAGCTGGAATGCAAAGACCGTCAGTTGAAAACTGACATAGAGTATAAACCGACACCAACCAACTGCTCGAATATCGCTAACAAATTTGATTTTACAGTGTTTTCTTCTAAAGAAGACCATATAACTCATATGGCCAACTGAAAAAAATCATTGCAGAACAATGAATCAAGCGCACATCGAATGACAAGTTGCCCAATGTCGGTATTTAAACATATACCGCGAAGAAATAACGCTACATTTTAAACATCAAACTAAATTAATTTGCCTAACATTTATTTTGCAGCGGTTTTCTTAGCTTTAGTGGTTGTTTTTTTCTTTTTAACAGTGCTTTTTTTACGTTGTCCGGCTGGCTTTCCTTGAGCCATTTTTTTACGATCATATTCCGCCTCCCACTTTTTAACAAAAGTGTCAAGCGCTTTTTGTTTAGCATCTGCTTTTTTAGTTGATTCCTGCTTCATTCGTTCTTTCGATTTTTGTTCAAGCTCTCGTTCTTTCATTTTTTGTTGTTTAAGCTTTTCTGCCTCACGTCTTTTGGCCGCTACCTGACGTTTTTTCGCCAATGCTTCACGCTTTTTGGCTGCAGCTATCTTCTTTCTCTCAGCCGCTTTTTTCTTGGCTAATGATTTTTTCTTCGCAGCTTCACGCTTTTTCTCTAACATCGCTTTTTTGCTTGCTACAGTATTCTTTGCACCCATAGATTTTTTAGCGACAGTTTTCTTGGCTGCGACAGCTTTCTTGGTAGTCGCTTTTTTTGCTACTGCAGTTTTCTTAGCAACGACCTTTTTTGCCGTTACATTCTTTTTGCTTGTTACTTTCTTCTTTGCCATGGTGCATGTGCTCCTTCAAACATTGAAATAAAATCGCTTGCTATTATAATCACAAAAATACTTTTTGTAAGTATACTCTTTCGAAATATTCGTCTAATTCATAGAATAGTTTAGTATTTTCCAGTTTTTTTTCACGTTTATCGCAAAAATAAAACAAAAAAGCATACCTGAAAGTAAACATAAAAGTTTTTTGATGACGTGCTATCACTTTTTTTGCCTATCCATAACATGCACGCACTATGGAAGTACGCCTCCTGTTGTTACTTCTTCCTGGATAGTTTTTTCAACAACAATCCTCGTCTATTCATCACTATCATTTTTACTGCAAACAGTAAATTCACTCTTCTCAATCACTGATAATACCCGTTATAACACCACACCACTGTTTATCACAAGATGTATTGCCACATTTAGAACATTAAAATACACAAATTTTAAAAAAGATAAATACTTTTCTTCATCCTATTTCATATCAATGGACTATTTGAGCGAAGAACATACGATTTAAAAGATATCACCATTCATTTTCAATAAAACAAATAAATGAATCACAAGCACAGCTCATATGGGTGATAGAAAAATTCTCAACATTATAGGAAGGCAAATATTTCAGAGGTCATTTTTATATTCAGAGAGAACATGTGGTGACAACAAGCAATCGACATAATAGCATTCAGTAATGAATACCCATTATGACTCACCCACCTGACTCGAACGAAAAAAACTTAATAACGACAGACAAACAACCAAAAGCAACACCGGATCAAACTCATGCTGATAGCCAATAGAGCATCCGCCCGAGGAAATATTTGACCTAGGCGACATATCAACAACGTTAATTGTAAATAATGCCGACAATGTTTGTCCAGGATTCGCGGGATCTTCGGCATAAAACTTAATTAAATGAGTACCTGCAGGGCGAGAATTACTCCAGTTCAACCAACCAGTTGATGCATCAAAATTGACCCCATCAGGTACTTCTTTGACACTTAGATCTGAAATATTGATGGCATTGACTAACGCACTCACATTAACAGAAACACGGCCACCTACCTGAACATCAACACCAGATGGCAACAATCTTAAACCATCAACCCGGTCATCATCGTCCACAACAGTCACTGTTACCCTATCTTGCGCATGATGACACCGTGCATCTGATGCCCTTAAAACAAAAGTTAACTCGCCTGTCAGTGGAGCAGTAAAGGTAATCGTATCAGATCTCATACCCCGTAATAGCAATGGCTTCACCCCACTACCTGCCAATTCCCACCACATATTAATAATCGGATGTTGCTCATCAAAAGGCTGTACATAGCCTTTCAACGTTACTTTAGTTTTAGCTTTAACTTTGATATCTTCCCCTGCATTAACGAAGGGTATATTCATTTCATCAATCTCATCGAACACACAGCTTCGAATGGTATAGGCTTTATTTAATTGATAAGAAGCCCCACTATCATCGTCTGGTGCATTAAAGATTAATGCATAGGTCGTTAGATCTGCTTGAGGAAAATCAGTCAGCTCTATCCGTTCGACACCATAACCAGAACGACCAAGCGAACCAGAATACTGCCATCCTCCCATTGCTTGAGGTAAAAAACTCATGACTGGCCGGTCTTGGCTACTGACCAATAAACCCATCTGCCGACTATCCGCATTTTTCTCATAACTCAGTTCATAAACCACTTTTTTGGCATCGGCTGGAACGATAGTGTGGTATAAGTGCTGCTCATCATAAGGATCTTGCTGAATCACACCAGACACGGAACTCCTAGGCTCTAATATCCCCGTATATAATGAAAAGTGACGCGTTGTGATAACTGAAGTATCAGCTGTTGCCGCGATCTCTAACTCGAATTTGAACTCATGATAACCAGTGATCGCCCCCGCTTGCATTAAAAGGGATTGGGATTTCTCCTCATAAGGCAATAAATTTCCATAATTCGCTGAAGGCTCGATAATATCAATCCCAGGACTGTCACTCCGTAATCCAACACTTACATTGCTTGCTTGCTGCCAAACATTTTCCAAAGTCAACACAAGATGAAATCGCTCATTCGCCCCAATAACAGAATTATTATTACCCAAGGTTGTGTCATCAACTTGATATCCCTTTATCACAATGAATGGCTGCGACTCCTCTAACTTCTCCAATGCTCGCCTCGCATTAACAACACCTTCAGTGGCTAGCCTACCCCCCATGGTTGGGGAAACCATCTCAGCAGAGGCGAATAATGCAGCTTTTAGATCTCTTGCACTAATATCACGCTGCCCATCAAAATAATCTTTTGCTAATAACAAAGCGGCAATGCCTGAAACAACAGGTGCCGCCGCCGATGTGCCGGTAAACGAACCATAGTTTTTCAAGGCTGAGCGATCAAAACGCGTTGTCGTCAAATTGACACCAGGGGCAGCAATATCAACACTGCTCATACCATAATTTGACCAGTGTGCTAAAACCCCTGCGGCATCTGAGGCAGCCACAGCGATAACATTAGGTGAACCAAGACTTGCAGGATAAACAGGAGCACGATCATTATTCGCATGATAGTTACCCGCAGAAACGACCATTAAAACATCGTTTTCTTCCAACATATTGATGATTTCATGCTGAAAAGGAGAAAATGTTACCCCACCATAACTTGCATTAATAATTTGGGCGCCATGCCGAATTGCATATTCCACCGCATCTCTCTCGTATCGAGCCTGGTAAGTACAGCCAATTCGCAAAGGTATAATACGTGAATGATGGCTAACGCCAGCGATTCCTTGATGATTATTGCCCGTGGCAGCTATCACGCCAGCCACCGAGGTTCCATGAGGTTCACTGCCACATGAACTATCATTACTCGGACTCGGATCGTTATCTCCTGCCACAAAATCCCAACCGGGTAACAAGTTACCCATTAAGTCGGGATGATCTATATCGATTGCATCATCGATGACAGCAATAATTACCCGAGGATCTCCCCGAGTAATATCCCAGGCTTGTTCGATTTGAATGACTTTAAGCGTCTCCAATAATGAACCCAATCTCACTGAATCATCAGTAGGCACATAAAAGGAATGACGCCCCCCCAAGTAACGACCGTCTTCCGACCCAACAAACAACGGCATTCGCCAATATATTGCAGGCAATACTTTATTGGAAATATCACCTTGGGGAAAACCTCTAATATGTATGGAAACAGATGATAAACTGGAGAGAAAAGGAATCGGTAACCAATGACCGGACAATTGGCTGGCGTACACAGAGGAATTTGCACTCAAAAAATAATCATTTGGCGATGGAAAAGCAAAAGCCGCTAGCGGCAACCAAATAAAGATAAAACCTATAGCCCCAAGTTGTCGCTGTTGTTGCAACATCGGCCTCTCCCTCACAAAGTGTCCAAGGAATAGGCACGCAATAACTTCCCTGTTTCGCATCCCATCTTCAGCCCGTCTTGGCCCGTTCTTCACTCACAAAAGCTCGAAATAGAACCACTATTCCTGCACTTTTGTTCAATCAGAACGAACCAATACAAACTAAATCTGGGCGCCAAACCGGGAACTTATTGCGTGCCCATTCCCAATCGATTATCTGATCACAGTCAATACTTTTTCTGGTATAACGCACGTTAAGAAATGAGCATGCAAAAAGTTATCGTATGCCCATTCCTAACTTTTTATTGATTGGTCAAGCACAAAGGATTAGCGAGAAAGTCACTGGAGATAGAAGTGGATTTTGGAAAAGCATGACAGTAACGATATTTTTTTAAAAACATCGTATATTTCGTTGTACTTGACGATTAAATTTGCTGTTTCTCCTCAAAATTCCAGCAAAACCAAACAACGCTAATAAAATTAAAACTGGATCAAACAACGATGACGCCCCCCTCAAACTACAACCTCCTGCCCGCTCTACCACATGTTTATGCCGGTAACTCGCCATCAATATATATTTAACATCCGGCTTTGTCGATCCTCTAGGTGGAAAGATCACAATATGATATGTCCCTTTGCGAGGAGATGGAATCACCATTTGCTCTTTTAAACCAGGCTCCGAAGCCACCAAGGTCCCATCATTCACACCATCATTCGCTTGGTCATACAAAAAATAATCAAACATAGGAGGAGATTGATACCTGACTAACATATCAAGCTCACCGGTCCCTGTTTCACTATTAATGACTTCTAAATCAATTGCCAAATCATCCGCATTACTTTCAACATCAATATGAAAATAATGAAAGTCATCTTGCTGATCTCCCGTTTGCCTGAGCATACCCACCACCGCCCGACCATTCTCTAAGTCTCCAACCTCCAGCTCAAAGTTTCTCACATCTGAATATGGCACCCGATTTTCATCGCTACCCTCGATAAATAAGTCAAAAGGGAGGCGAGTATGGTTAATATAATTATCGACTCGTATGATTAATGAAATTTGTTTACTTTCACCACTCAACAACGTTCCAATATTATATCGCTGGGGATTGTACGCATTTTCATTTAATACGGTAGAATGCAGTTCGACTCGCAAATTGTGCACATCTTTCCATACGTTTTCTAATGTAAGATGTAAACTAAACACTTCGCCAATATCTAATACGCCATTGCTATTGCCTGACACTGAACTCGAATCATCGATTTTGATCTCTTTAATCACAATCACCGGCTGAGGATTGTTCATCGCAAAAAACGCTTGATTCGCATCAATACGACCATCCGTCGAGAGTCGACCTTTTGCCCCAGGCAATGTCACAACAGATGCCATCATCGCGCCTTTTAGATCCCGGAAGCTTGCCTCAGGGAACCTTGCCTTAAGCAAAGCAGCAACACCACTCACCAACGGAGCAGAATACGAAGTCCCATTGACCGCGCAATATTTCACACCCGTTGCCACCGCATCACAATTCGGACTGTTGTGGAGACTCGATACTGTCGTTAAGATATCAACGCCCGGCGCCGCAATATCCACACTGGTTGGACCATATTGAGACCAACTGGCCAATTTGTCATTGGCATCAACCGCCGCCACAGCGAGTATATTCGGCAAATCCAAACCGGATGGATAATCAGGCACCTTGTCGTTATTCACTTCAAAATTACCTGCGGCAGCGACCAATAATATATCACGATCTTGCAGTTCAAAAATGGCAGTACGCTCGGCTTCGGAATATTGAGGCCCACCGTAACTGACATTCACAATATTCGCCCCCATGGATACCGCCCACTGCATGGCTTGCAATTCTTCAGCAACCGAATAGTTGCAACCAATCCGCAACAACATAAGCTGGGCATCCCAAGCGGAACCAACGATACCTTCACCATTCCCGCCAAAAGCACCTGCTACGCCAGCAACTGTAGTACCATGAGTCTCAGGATTATTCACATCATCATTGCAATACTCAGGGCTCGGATCATTATCTTGACCAACAAAGTCTTGACTGGTATTGAGATCAACATTTAATATCAGATCAGGATGGTTAATATCAAATGCATCGTCAATGATTGCAATCGTTACATTACTAGCATTTAAGCCTTTACCATAGAGTTGTTCCCACGCCAGCGGTAATTGAATCTGCTCCAAACGATTTTTTTGATCTATATACCTGGGATCAGAAGGAATGACAACGCGTGGAAATCGCCGATAATTTGGCTCGACAAATACAACATCAGGGTTTTGTTGCAACTTTGCGATCGTTTGGGCAAGTGATTGATCATCGGTTAACTTCCAGTGCTCAACACCAAAATTATGAAACTCGGATTTCACGCGAGCCGCTGCTTTGGATCGAATTTTAGATCGTCGCTGATGATTGGAATGGTCACTAAACTTTATCAATAACTCCCCTGCAACAAGCTCAGGATAAGCTGCAGATAAAGTGCCTTCTGCACTCGCCACATGCCATAAGCTACCTATGAATAAAACCAAGAACAGAAAAAAATAGGTAAGCTGGATCGGAAAACTAAAAGACGCGACTGGAGCAACGACGCAAAGTGGCTTAAACAGACGGTTCATTTGGAATTTTCATATATTAATTATTATCGAGTACATATCGCTCATTTAAGCACGTTTTTTTGATAAGCAATGGGCGACACAATAACTTCCCGGTTTCGCATCCCACGCCTAAGTTACTCCACTAATTCATATGTAAATTTTATAAACCTATAATTTAAAAGTGAAATTTATTTTTCATCAAGCCGTTGCCATAACAAAACATTGTTGATTTAGAGAGCCCCGCCTCGCGAAACGTTCCAATAAGCAGCACCGGCAAAAACAATACTTACCCACTAAGCTACACAGTACAACCACTATTAGCTATTGATTTTTATAAATTTTAATACTGGCACGGAGGGGAATGCAAGACAGCTCTCAGAGGATCGAAAGTGCAAAACGTTTATTCGTATTATGAGGCTTGTAACAAAAATAGGCATTTTGCTACAAGCCTCAAGGATAACATGATTAAAATCGAAAGCCCAACTTGCCACTATAAGATGTCGCATCACCTGTTTTGTCACCTTCGACCGCAATATTCAGCAAACCCAAGTTGAAATTAACGCCCACAAATAATTTCGTTTTATTAAATTCTTCTTTATCTAATATATTAGTACCAGACACTTCTACACTAGGATCACTGGTTGTCCACACTTGTCCAACTCCAGCGTAGGGAGTTAACATCAAAAAACCTTTCGAAATGGACAACTCAACACTTTTGGTATTAAAACTTAATTCATCAATTCCGCTCACTGTCGTAAACGCACCACGCAAAGAAATTGCAGGAACTAGCGTATTACCGCTCACGAAGCTATATCTAACTTCCCCACCCATATATTTAAGATTGGAACCCGGCAGGGTTGCATAAACAGCACCAACATCAATGCCAAATGGAAAGCCTAAATGAGCATGTACTTTGGGCAATAATAAAACACTGATATCACCATCATCGACAACATCTTTTCCCCAGACTTCATCCTTATCTGGAGTGGTTGCGGTCACTTCCACGCCTACATCAAAACCAATCAAGGTCAATCCGCCTCCCAAGGGTTCTGCTGGCGTAAGAGCTTTATAACTCACCAAAGAAGAAAGATCTTCTGACAATGCCCTAAATGCATCTTGCTGCTCAGCCGTAAGCTTTTTTATATCAAAGTCTCCTATGGCCATTGCCGGTGACGAAATAGACGCCAAAATCATCCCCACTAGAATAAATAATTTCTTCATACAGTACATCTCCTAAAAAACATCCAATATTAAATGGCACTATCCTCATAGCAAACAACTTTACCAGCAGCTCGCAGTTAATTATGCATCTTTTCACTCATTACGATTAAAAGCCACTTTTCAACTTTTAACTAACAAAAAATTCACCCCATCTATCTCTCTTCAGATAATCCACAACATTATAATACAAACAGCAACAGACTGATTAGTTAACAACCAAAACAATCTATCGACAATCGCTTGCCTTTATCCACACGGCTTTACTCATTATAGGGCAATAGTAATACCATAGAAATCAAAGGTTATCATATTAAATTCTTCGGCAATAATGATCGGCATGGTAAACTCAAACACTCATGATCCACTGGAAACTTTTCAAGGAATGCGAATGAAAAAGAAGATTCTACTAATATCGTTATTTTTTAGTTTAACAAGCCTATCCTCTGCGGTATTTAGCACACCTTCGCCACCCGGAGCTGCCGCCTATATCATATCCCCCGCCCATGGTGAAATCGTTACCAATCCTGTAACGATAAAATTTGGTTTATCAGGCATGGGAGTTGCGCCTGCCGGAATGAATAAAATCAATACAGGGCACCATCATTTGCTCATTGACCTAGAAAACTTGCCACCAGCTAAAAAAGCCATCCCTAAAGATGCCAACCATCGGCATTTTGGTGGTGGCCAAACCGAAGTCACACTCGATCTCACGCCGGGTACACATACACTACAATTACTGTTAGGTGATATGGCTCATATCCCGCACCATCCTGCCATCATCTCAGAAAAAATTACGATTACTGTTAAATAAACATCACCTGTCAACTTACAATGCCACACTTTCATTGAACTATCCGTGGCAACCATCAATACCCGTAACGGATGATTTTTCCGGTACGGGTTTTCCTCATAGCACTCACTTTTTTGCTCCTACACACGCTAAAAATCTCTTCCATAAGGCTAGCCATGCAGGCATTTTTTAACCGGCCTCATGAACAAAAATACCTATCAAGAGCTGAATATTTCAGGTCAAGCTGGTCCAACACATGAAATTACTGCACAAGGTGAATGAAAAGATGGAAGCGCAAGCGCTCAATGTTGTAAATCAATATGACTGTCAGATGAGCTAAAGATAGCAAAGCTAAGGCGCTGTTGGCTGAGGCCCAAAAATAGGATTCCAAGAGAAAGGTGCTGAACTAGTATAAGAACGTGTCATAGCCGCCGCCCCAGAGTTGGATAAATTCTCATACGCTTGATAGGAAATTAAACCGCCTCCCCCTCCCATGCCCATACCCATCGTATTGCAACCTGGGCAACTACCACCCACCCAAATCACCTGCACATCATTGCCCGCCGCCCAATTGACAGACCCGCCACCACCGCCCCCCGTATTGCCTGGCGTTGAATCAGCATTGGACTCTCCTGGTGCAGGTGCAGGCGGTGGCGTAGGATTACCGGGAATAGCGGGTACCGGCGGTGTCATTTGCGCCGCCCCCCCCATCATCCCGCCGCCCATCCCCATTCCTCCGCCCGGCAATGACGCCGACCCAGCGCTGACCATGTCTCCCCCTAAACGCACCATGGTAAAAAGTGATCGATCCACACCAGAAGGTGTAATGCCATTAAGAATTGCCGAATTAGTCACTTCTTGATCAATGCGATATGAATAACCACTCACATTACCTGCCGCATCCTGGTTGTTCACCAATGAAAACGTAGTATTCAGTCCAGTCCCCTGCGGCATAACATCAATATTGTGCTGAACCAAACTCACGGTGGGTTCTCCAGGCCTATCCGCCCAGCCCATATTCAGCTCACTACTATAATCCATGGCACCTGCTTGTACGATAGTTTGTTTACTCGCCATACCGTCCACATTATTTGAAAGCACAAAACTCTCAACTTTCATTTCGCCTTCCACACCAGCGTTACCATCTTGTACAATCAATTGAATATAGCGATTACCATTTTGATCCGTTAACCAACGCTGTAAGATACCTGGACCAATAGCGTTAACTGCACATGAAAAACCATTGGGACAAGGTGCGACAATCTGACCACCTCGGTTACGCCAATTATCATAAGGTATAGGGGGGGCACTTAATCCCACTGGCAGGTGAAATGAGCATAAAAAAACAAAGATGATAATCCTGCGCGATAGGCGGGAAAATACACAGAAATTGACACTACATCGCCAATCTACATTATGATATTGATGCCGTCCCCACATGGAATAGTCCCCTCACCCAGACTGCACACCTATCCGCCATGCTATTTTGCATTGCGTAAGAGCCTGAGGTTTTTATTAAATTTCAGCCAGTTAGATTAAAGGAACTGCTTTATTATTATAATGTCTACGAAAAAAGGGGCCATTCAATAAAATGAAGGTGTTTTTTTATAGCTAGATGAGAGTTGACCCAGTAACGTTAAGTTTAAACACTTATTTAATTTAATATGCTATCCAAAGTATAGTACAAATACAGTGTAACTCTCAATCATTAAAAATATTTAATCGGTACAGGGCAGCCTAGCTGCTTGAAAATTACAAAAGAAATTGATTTCACAGTTTTTTCCTGTAAGACGGCGGAGGCTTGCTATATTGCCAACCGAAGAAAAATTGCTGTGATATCAAACATCAAACGACATCAAATGCTAGGCAGCCAATGTCGATTTAACCCTGTCAAAAGGATTTTATGAGCACCCTAATTATGAGGCAACAGTCGATACAACAATGTCTTGCGAGCATCGCATGTCAAGGACTGATAACGATTCTATTAATCTCAACACTCATCGGCATGTCTGCTTGCCGACATAGCGAAGGTACCCCCACAGCAACTAGTGAAGATTCGCCCAGCCAGCAAGAACCTGATACCACGGATTTACCACGGATTCATCTGGAATTACAAGCCCGGGAAGGCATTAAGGTCGATTTAGATGGTGACCCCACCATCCCTGAAGACATTGGTAATATTGCGTTTACCGTGACACTGTCCAAAATTTACAATCAATCTGTTTCGGTGAATTTTTTTGCAGTCGGTAGCGAAAATGACAGTGTCGGACAGTCACTCAGTGCCACTCTAAACAATGATTTTGTGATGCCAGGTACCGGGAACAAATTACTCTTTGCGGCAGGTGAAACCGTAAAAACATTTAATATTCGTATCCCCGATGACCCAATTAACGAAACAAACCTGCTAAAAGAGCAGGACCAGAATCTAGAAATTTTTTTTGTTGCCCTAAGGCAAGCAGAGCGGGCAGTCATTGATAGCGAAGACATCGTGTTATCCATCGAAGATAACGACGCCCCCCCTGTAATCGAATTAAGCAACAATGAAAACATAGAAGTTAAAGAAAGTATAGGAAAAATAGAATTATCCATTCAGCTAACATCCCAGTCAGTATCCATGAATGATATCCATATTCCCATCAAATTTGATGACTCGACGGCCGTCGCCGGTTCCGACTTTATCAACCTTAGCGAAATCATTATTCCTGCAGAAAGTAAAACAATCACCTTTCCTTTCTTCATCAATGATGATGCCGTCGCAAACGAACCGAATGAAACCATTCGGTTTCAACTATTAAAACCCGACAATGCCACACTGGGTGGTCAAACCAGTATAACAATTACCTTATTAGATGATGAAGGCAATGGTCATATCAATGATACCGGAGTATCAACTTGCGCCATTGACAATAATTTTTCAGCATCTTGCGAAACAGCCCAAGATTTTCCTCAGCAAGACGCCATGATCGGTTCGACAGAGTTTAATTTCACAAAAATACGGGAAGATGGAACAGAGCTAACCGCTGAAGATACCGATGAGCATGCCTGTGTAAGAGATAATAATACAAACCTGATATGGGAAGTAAAACATCCACGGAACTTGGGACATATGCAAGATAACCAACATAAATATACTTGGCATAATCCATTAGACAATTCCAATGGTGGAGATCCTGGCCCTACTGGCACTGCTGGCGGGTGCGGCATCGAAATTTCTTCATGTGATACACTTAAATATAGCGAAGAAATCAACCGAATCGGATTATGTGGTTTCGATAATTGGCGGCTTCCCAAAATCACTGAACTCATGTCTATTGTTGATTTCAGCGGACCCGTCCCAGGAATAAATAATACTGTTCCACTTATTGATGAGAATTTTTTCCCTAATACCAACACCGCATTCTATTGGACAGCAACACCTGCTGCCGTATTCCATGAATCAGCGTGGCGATTAGACTTTCGCACCGGGAAAACCGATCATCAACTGAAATCAATTGCGTCAAGCGTAAGATTAGTCAATAGCGGGAATAGCCAGTGAAGATTAAGCAAAAAACACGTATCACAAAACTTATCGGTTACATTTTCTCAATCTCAATAGTGCCAGCAAGTTATGCTCAAATATGTCAAACAGACAACTTACCGCAAACCACACCGGTGGAAAACACTACAATCATTAATACTGATATAGTACAAGACAATGTCACGAAACTTGAATGGCAACGTTGTGCTTATGGCCAAATTGCAACATCAACGTCCTGCGAAGGAAGCGTACAAAAAATCAATTGGCAAACTGCATTACAAACAGCGCAAAGTTTAGGTAATGGCTGGCGTCTACCGAATGTTAAAGAACTCGCTTCCATTATTGATTATCAATGCTTTGCTCCTCCAGCAAATTCAACCATTTTTCCGGACACCCCCACCTCTGAAGATAGTGGCTTCTGGACATCAACCCCTGCGCAAAGAAATATTCCAAGCGAAGAAATAACACCAACGATCTGGTTTTTTGATTTAGCCCATGGTCACTTGCAAAGAAAACCCCACGATGAAACCAATTATGCTCGTTTTGTGAGAAACTAAGGAATGGAAATCGTTTATAAGAGAGAACTATGATCAATCAAGAACGCGCAACCCGATGCTTTTTTATCCCAACTTCGATCGCATTTGAAAGTTCTGATGGAACAAATTTAGTTAATGTCGCATCAGCGCCAACTACGTTTGCTAGCTCATTATTCACCATACCATTCAATGAGCTATGCAATAAGACATAAAGTGATTGCAACCGAACATCTTCCCGTATCCCGCGAGTCAATGTATAACCATCCATGGCAGGCATTTCAATATCTGAAATTACCATAGAAATATTATCATGGATACAGCCTCCCCCATCAACCAAACCGGTGAGAAACTCGAAGGCTTGTTTACCATCTTGCATCAATACATACGGAATACCAATTGACTGTAATATACGAGCCGTTTGGTTACGTGCCATGGCAGAGTCATCAACCACTAATATTGGAGCGACACCCGTGATATCTATTGTATCAATAGATATCAATCCCTTATCGGCATTGGCAATACCCACTTCTCCCAGAACACGCTCAACATCCAGAATCTGAACCAGCGTATCATCAATTTCAATGACACCAGTCATATAGCTCGCCGCACCCAATGAGCGTGCAGGTGGTTTAACATCTTGCCAATCGATAACAACAATGCGCTCAATCGCACCAACTAAAAAACCATACGTAGAGCGATTAATTTCTGCAAGAATTAAAAAATCATTGTGACGTTCATGAGCCAAATCAATCCCAATCGCAAGGTCAATCACACTGACAGTTTGTCCTCGCATATGGGTAATACCACATACTGTCCGGTGGGATCCTGGTACTGGGGTTAATTTAGGACAAGGCAGCAATTCCTTCACTTTCAGGACATTCATACCAAAACGCTGCTTAGTCCCCAAGCCAAACATTAATAATTCGAGTCGATTTGTTCGTTTTACCGACTCAAGAGCAAGACTAGCCACTATTCACCTCCACACTCAACACCTTACCTTAGCATTTATAGCGAACTGAAGCGTACAATCTTGAATGAATTCGAGGGAGGCCATTCTTTGAATAAACGGCTTATTATAACAAGTATAAAACCTAAGATTTGTTACGAACTCGAATGACTACATCAAATCCATCAATAACAGTATCAGCAGGCAAATTGGGTAATTGCTGCACATTAATATGGGAAGAATGAAAGTCTGTTAATTCCCCTCCATCAATATTATAGATGTGATAATGTTCTGATGTATTGGTGTCATAAAAAACCTTGCTCGGATCAATAAAAACCTCTTTCACTAAACCTTTCTGAGCAAACAAACCCAACGTGTTATATACTGTCGCTTTAGAAACCCTGGACCCTTTGGCATTAATCTGCTCTAACACTTGCTCTGCAGACAAATGCTGATGTTTTGTTAATAATATTTGCGCGATATCAATGCGCTGCTGAGTCGGAGAAATGCCAAATTGGCGCAATTTATCTATGGCCTTTATTTTTGGGATTACCTTTTCGTCATCATTTAACTTCATATCAATCTTCCAACTGGTCCACGATTTAAGCAAATAGTTTTTTAACCTTCATCGGGTAACAAACGATACACGGCAGGGTCAATCAGTGGCGTACGAGCTAATGCAATATCTGCCAATAAACGAGCAGAAGATGCTCCCATCACCACGCCATTACGAAAATGCCCAACATTCATATAAAGACCTGTAATATATGGATGCGAACTAATTAGCGGAATTCCCTTTGGGCTACCCGGCCTTAAACCCGCCCATTGTTTTTCGATGAGACATTTTGATAATTGAGGCACTAGCTTTTCCGCGACGCCTCGTAATTGCTCATTTGCCTCACAAGTCGTTGATTTATCAAATCCTACATGCTCCACCGTACTACCTACCAAGATATGCCCATCGCTTCTTGGTATCACATAATACCCATCTTTCAAGTATATATGGGATATCATGTCTGGGGCAGATTGATAGAGCAACATTTGACCTCGTACTGGTACAACCGGTAAAACTGAGCCAAGCTCGCCGAAAATATTCGATGACCACGCACCTCCCGCAAGCACAACCTTATCAGCATCAAACTGTTGAGTAAGAGTTGTCACCCCTCGAATGCTGGAATCAACGAATACTCCTCCTATCACACTCGTATTTTCATAAATTTTAACACCGAGTAATAACAGGTATTTTCTTAATGCCTTCACTAAGCGTGGATTACGAATCTGTGCAACATCAGGCATATATAACGCATCGCCCTGCATCCCAACCAGCTCAGGCGCTAACTCATGCACTTCAGTGGGTGTCAAGCTTTGCATACGGACTGCGTTCCGATTCGCCCAATCCAAGGCGACAACATTGTCTAGCGCATCCAAAACCAACATCCCCGATTGAACCCATTCTGGATCAATAGCCGTTGCCTCCTTGAGTTCCTGTGCCAAATCTTTATACACAGCTTGCCCCCAATAGGCCAACGCATTCACCGCCTCTGGATATCGCCAGGGATAAAGAGGCGATAAAATCCCACCACCCGCCCAAGATGACTCTTTGCCCGTCGATGAATTGCGCTCGAGCAAAATAACATCAGCACCTGCTAACGCTAGCTCTCTGGCCGTCAACAATCCAATCATCCCGCCACCAACTACTATAAAATCAGACACTTAACCTACATACCATCCATTATTTAGTTAATCGTATATTATTCTACCCGACACTTATCCCCTAGCTAAGTGTTTCTAAAATAAGCGCTTACAACAAAATCCAGTCCCAGCCCCTTACTCATCACCCAATGAGCATGGCATAATTAAAAACTACATTTTCATATTCCATTAAGGGCAACAGATTAAAAATACAACAACAGCACATTGATACCCTACAATCAAAATAATTAGACTACTGACGACTCCATATTAACCAGCAAGACTAACTGTTCGGCAAGCGAACAAAAGTCATCTTCATCAGTCTTAAACACATAAATAGCCATTCAAACTAGAAGCTATAAAAAATAAGTATAACAAATCACCGAGTTTCGTGAGGGAGTATTCATCATGGTTTGCTATTTAGCTAAACCCACCCAAGCAATACCAGCTAAAAAACTATTGTTTTCATGCCATGCTCGCCAAAGCTGCGGGTTTTCGCTCATTGAAATTATCATCGCATTAGGGATTGCATCAATTATTACGCTACTTGCCATCCCCAATCTGGTTAGTTATGTTCAGCGTAGCCGCCTCACCGAAGCAACCACGGTGCTCTCTGAACTCACCCTGCAATTAGAAAAAAGTTATTTAGATCATCGAGTTTATTCAAGCACAGCCAATAATAAAATATGCAATATCACAACTCCGAGCAGCCCACAAGTAAAGTACTTTAGTTACACTTGTGAAATTAAAGACAATAATGGTCAATCCTATGTCATCACGGCAAAAAACAACTCTGATGTTGGCCTTGGGGATAGTGAGAAATTCATTTATACCATCGACCAGAAAGGAGTGAAGACAACAACCGCCCCCTTCAATGGTGGTTCATTCGACTGCTGGGTCATTAGAAACAGCGACAACTGTTAATTGAATACCAACACTATGCGCATTCTCATTCGATATTGGACAAATAAAAACGTGAACAAGCAAGCTGGCCTATCCCTTGTGGAAATGCTCATCATCATTAGTATCATGGCCATCATAGTCAGCTTGTCCTACCCATCATTGCGCGGATTCTTAACAGAAAAAGACATTGTAACGACCCGTATCACCATTAACCAAACCCTAAATCATGCAAAACATTTAGCTCGCTCTCGCGGTGTCTTCACTAACTATCAAATTAACGATGCTAATGAAATTATTTTGACAACCAGTGACAACCAAATAACAAAGAAACTAAAATTGTCAAATCGAATTAAGGTCAACCCAATCAACCTGGTCTTTCGCCCCTCAGGAACAACCAGTAGCAGTATTAGCAGCAATATTCCAAATACCGCCGATTTCACCATCACAATCGGAGCCGCAGAAACGCACGACACAACACTGGTTGAAAGCGTTAGCGTTTCCTCTACTGGTGCAATCGCAACACTATAGATGTCATATCATGCAAATCATCATTAATAAATTCAATCGCCAACATGCCTTCACTTTAATTGAAGTGCTGGTAAGTATTACCGTATTTGCTGTTGGCTTGTTAGGCATTTCGTATTATATGACCCGCAGCCTACAAAATACGCTGACAACCGAAGTGCATGCTTCAGCCATGCAGATTTCACTGCAAGCCAGCGAGCCCTTAGAACAATCTTTACGTAGTAGTAAACAACAACTATTATCAACGATCACTAACTTCCAAACACCACAAATCCCTCCCTTCAACATAGAAGGATATATTACCGAGGGTTTTACCATTCACATTCAACAAGCACTCGATGCCAATGACCTAGATTTAAGCACAACACCGATCAGCGACTGGGCCGCACCTTACACGATATTTTTAAATGTCACCTACACCGATAAAAAAAATAATCAGACATCATTTATCACCACCCAAACCTTAGTGCCATCAGTCTCCAGCTAAAGCTTATGTATACAATAAACAAACAAACGGGTCACACAATATCAGAATTAATGGTTGCGATTGCCCTTGCATTGGCACTTTCTACCGCTGCATTAACCATCTATATGGGGCAAACCAGGTTAATTTCATCAGAAACCCAAAGAAACCAAGCGGCCAGTGAAGCGCATGTCGCCTTTGCGACATTAAGTCGAATACTTCGCCAAGCCGAAGCTGATTCAATTAATATCGTTTATAAAAATAATACCAAACCAAACTCCGACAACCAAGCTGAAATTGCCAACGACGCCATCCAAATCGATTTTATGCTACCAAGAGACTACCCCATATGGCCCAACGATATTCCGCCTTATCAAAACAATGCCGTACGAATTACCTGGAGCAATGATCCCAATGATGCCGCCCCCTACTCGATACAAATCGCATCAGCAACAACACTCGCCGCGTTATCCAGCGCCTCTTTCCGAGCCATCGCGGGCGCTAACACAGCAGATAATGCCAGAATTATTAACCTAGATCTGTGGTCATTGAGCGATGTAAACACCCTACAGGCGAGCCCCAACGCTGAAACAGAAATTGGCTATTTATTCAGAATAACGAGTCGTACAGGCAAAAAAGACTTAAGTTTTACCAATAAGCTGGACCCTGATGGAAACTTAAAACACTTTCGCACATCGAGTGCATCCGGTACCATTTCTCCACGCAACTGAGTGTAAACTATGCAACAACCTACACCACAATGGAATCTAACAAAACAATCCGGTTATGTTCTTTTATATGTCACAATCCTTTTAATTGCGTTAGTCTTTGCATCGAGCAAGTTTCTCGAGCGCACCATGATGAGCATGAAAAATTCCGGAGAAAATAGGGATTCAGCAGAATCACTGCTATTGGCAGAAAGTGCCATGAATTTAGTCTATGGACAATTCATTTTTGATGGGGATGTTGATGGTAATGGTTCCATAGGGAATGAGGCCGCCATTGATAATAGAATCCCCATTAACTTTAATGATCCTTTACCATACATCGATCTTCATTACGTTTATTATGTATCTGATGGCTCTGGCATCAATAGTCAAATACCAATGATATTGCAATGGGTGGCTGATGGAGAAGCCATTGCCCAGGGCGAAGGAATATCTGGTCAAATAATCAGTTCATCTACCAGCAAGCTCATCATTGCTGATCTATTCACTTCAATCAATTCTCCACTATTATATAACACCGATGAAACAGGTAATTTAGTTAAACAAGGCACCTCATGGAATAACTTAATCTCCACGAAAAAAACCGCAGTTTGGATGGAATTAGTGTGCAATCCAAACGATGATGGAGCTGCCCAACTTTATGTCCAAGCCGCCGCTCAAGTGGGGGATGCCAAAAGCTATGTTCAACGCTACGTCGGTGCCTATGAACGGACCTCTGGCGTATTAATTTCTCCATTAAATCAACTATAGCTAACAGTAAGGAATGGGCGACACAATAACTTCCCATTCCCAAGCAATTGCCCCCTTTTTTTTGACATCCTTCGCTCCCTCTTAAAAAAAATAAACACTACCACTCCCTCCACACTCATCCCTGCCTTTAATTGATCCGTCTCATCAGTTCGCTTTAATACAGTCAGCTTAACATCTCCCATTCCTCTTATTTTGAACAAAACAATAATGTCTCTTAAAAGAATTAACCATCCATTCGACACCGATCAGTCTGGAATTACTCTTGTCGAACTAATTATTACACTGGCCATTATTGGTATTTTTACCACGCAGGTCATTCCCTTCATTCAAGACTCGGTAGAAAAAACTCGTCTAAAAGGCGCGATCGAAAAGCTATATGCTGATTTACAGTTTGCCAGAAACTATGCGATCACTCAAAGCAAACCCACCTACCTTTCTTTCAAACCTCAAGGTATACGGTGGTGTTACGGCATCGACGACCAAGCAAATTGCGATTGTGATATTCCGGGTGATTGTGCCATCAATGGTCTAGAAAAAATTACAACCTTCAATGAATTTAACGGTATACATTTAATAAAAGCTAAGTTTGGCAGCCATCAGTATACCGCCTTTGATCCAGCAAGAGGAACCAGTCAAGCCGGTGGTTTAAACAACGGTACGGCTTGGTTTACCTCATCCAAAGGATACACCGCAGCTGTCATTGTTACCCGACTGGGCCGCATCCGAATCTGCTCACCTAAGCTAGCCAATTATTCTAAAAAATGTCCACAACAACCCAAATAAATCATCAAAAAATTAACGTCTCTGGCTTTAGCTTAGTTGAGTTAATGGTTGCCATGATGATTGGCACACTTGCTTTAGGTACGTTATTAACCGTTTTTGCTAGTACCGTCAGCACAAACAAAACAATCTTAGAGAATATTCATTTACATCAAGAACTCAGAATTATTTTCGATATCATGGCACGAGACATTCGCAGAACCGGTTATTGGGCACTAGCAGAAAACTCACCAATCAATACACTGAATCCATTTGGCATTGTCGAGCTCACCGATACCTGCATCCGCTATTCTTACGACATTGATAAAGATGGCCGAGTGAACTCAAACAAAGATATATTTGGCTTTCGATTAAACAAAAAAACCATTGAAGTCAGCATAAATGGACGAAAATGCAACCAAACTCGTTGGGAAGATTTAACCGATTTAAATACGCTAATAATTAAACAGACAGAAACTCAAACAGGAAAAACACCCATATTCCAACTTAACACCGAGTGTCTCAACATTTCTCAAACAGGCAATAAAACTTGCACAGCAGCTACCCCAGGTGATCTGCTAATCAAATCATCAACCCTGTTAATTAATTTAACTGGGGTACTAAAAAAAGATCCAGACACTGAGTTTTCTTTAGCCAGCTCCATTACGCTTCCAAATCATCAAGCCCTAAAAATACATTGACATAACCATGACAACATCTATTCCAAATGGCATGAACCACTCCCCTAGACCGTTAAACCCAATCAAGCAATCCCCGCTAGCCAAGCAACAGCGAGGTGCTGCAACTTTAGTTCTCGCAACGACATTGCTCTTTCTAATGACTCTCATCATATTGCATACATCACAAGTCAGCATTGTAGAACAGCGGGTATCGAGTAATCACTATCAGAGATCTCAAGCATTCAGCACAGCACAAACGGGCCTAACGCTGACATATGAGACATTAGATAAAACACTGATACAGCGTTTCAATCAACCTAAAAATAATCACTTAGTCGGCAACATACCCAGCAATACCCTTCCAGATAATAGCCATCAGACGGTTGGTACTTTCCATATTGACTTTAAATCCATCACATCCAATGACAATAACCGCCTGCGAATCACCTCACAAGGCAAATCACTCGACAATTTAGCCGTCCAACGAGTGGAACAAATTGTCGACTTCACGCCGTACCTAAAAGAAATGCCATCAGCCGCATTGATCACTTATCATCAAACCAACATCGGCGGCAATGTGCATATTATCAATGCCCGTTTTCGTCAACACATCGCTGTTTGGGCCGGGGGTTCTATCAATTTATCCACCCATGGACCTGCCACTCTATCTACACGGGATGATCAAACTGACAGCATTGTTGAAAAAGACGCCCGTTTAAGCGAGCTTGATCAGTCAACGTTTTTTGCAAATTTTTTCTCGTTTTCAGAAGATGCTGTCAAACACAGCACTCAACAAGTCGATTGCCCGACCACCTGTAATAGCGCCCACCTTGATCACTTAACAGGCACCATCTGGGTTCATGGAAACCTAACAATTGATAGTCAACTTAAGCTAGGCTCTCCGCAACATCCCGTGCTCCTGATCATTGATGGCAAACTTAATATTAACCATGCTCGCGCTCATATCAATGGCCTCGTTTACACAACAACCGACTGGCATAACAAAAACGGCGCTGGAAAAGTAACAGGTATGGTGATTGTGAGAGGTACATTTTCTGGCAACGGCCATTTTACCATTGAATACGATAGCGACATCATCGCATCATTGGTGAAAAATCAGGGCCGTTATCTTCCTATCCCTGGAACATGGAGAGATTTTTAATGTCTTTACCTATCCCTAATAAAAAAAATACCCAAGGTTTTACCTTAATAGAAGTTCTCATCACGCTGCTTATTATCTGTTTTGGCTTTTTATCTTTGACCAATATTCAAACAGTTTTGTTAAAGAGCAATGTATTTGCGCAGCAACGTACCGAAGCCGTCATGCTCGCTCAAAATAAACTAGAAAAACTCAAACAAACATTTTTTATTAGCAAGCACCAAAAACTGAAAAATGGTAGTGAAAAAATTGACGGAAAAAATGACCAATTCACACTTTCTTGGAAAGTATTCGAAATATCGCCTAATATAATGCGAATTAATGCTCAGGTTACTTGGCCAGATAACGAAAAAAACTACCAAGTCACCAAAAACTCAACAATTAGCTTATCGTCGGTGGTTTCAGTCTATCAACCCATTGACACGAAACAACCACTTACTCTTCCTGATGAAGATGACTAGAAACAAAGGAAACTTAATCTATGACAAATTTAAATGTTTTGGTGACCGGCGGTGCCGGCTATATCGGCAGCCATGTGGTGAAACAACTCGCTGAAGCAGGTTATCAAAATATTATTGTACTCGATAATCTCAGCAAAGGATTCAGTGATGCTGTGTTACATGGTCAACTCGTCGTCGGAGATACTGGCAACCAAGCCCTGGTCTCCCAGTTACTAGAAACCCATCAAATTGATGCCATTTTACATTTCGCAGCGCACACAGTGGTTCCCGAGTCGGTCACTAACCCACTTAAATACTACGGCAACAATACCTGCAGTACCCGCAACTTGTTAGAATGCGCTAATAACGCTAGGGTCAAATACTTTATCTTTTCTTCCACCGCTGCTGTTTACGGCATACCTGACAAGGTTCCAGTTTCAGAAGACAGCCCAACCATACCCATCAATCCATATGGTAGCTCAAAGCTCATGTCTGAATGGATGCTACGCGACCAATCTAGCGCCAGCCAACTTAAACACGTTATTTTACGTTATTTTAATGTGGCGGGCTGTGACCCAGAAGGACGTATCGGCCAATCAACCCCAGAAGCCACCTTGCTGACCAAAGTCGCTTGCGAAGCCGCCGTCGGCATACGCGACAGTGTTGCTATTTTTGGAACAGATTATGACACACCCGACGGTACCGGCATTCGTGATTACATCCACGTCGAAGATTTAGCCGACGCCCACGTGAAAGCACTCAATTATTTAATCAACGACGGTCAATCTGTCACATTAAACTGCGGTTATGGGCACGGTTATAGTGTTAGAGAAGTCTTAAACGCAGTGGAAAAAGCAAATAATAAGCCACTCACTATTTATGAAAAACCGAAACGTGCGGGAGATCCGCCAGAATTAATTGCCGTAGCTAAAAAAATAAGACAGCTGCTTAACTGGCAACCTAAATTTGATGATCTCGATGTGATTGTATCAACCGCACTTCATTGGGAACGCCAGCTCCAAAAAAAACGCAACCGCTAAAGAATTCACTTGATTACGGAGCTTAAGCAGGCTCCGTAGTTAAGTCACCCTAAAAAGCTACTTTTTCTTTTAAAAGTAACTCTCGAACAAAATCCACAGGTATCGCATAACTAATACCACTTGGTTTTTCTAATACTTTTTCTTTCGTCTCTTTAATAAAAACTTTATTAATCACACCAATCACTCGTCCACTATCAATTTCATAAAGCGGACTTCCACTATTACCAGGATAGGCTGTTGCATCTAACTGCAACACATTGTAAGGGTTGCGTAACCTGCGTATCATTTGCACATCTAATGTTTTGCTCGTATCCACAGGAATGGCAACCGGGGAAATTGCCGAAACAATACCGCGATGGGTGACAGGATATAAACCTAACACCGCCCCAATGGGAAATCCAGAGAACGCATATAGCTTGCCTTCTAGTGCCTCATCAGTGCGCCCCAATGTCATGGCAGGTAATTTTTTTCCGCTCACCTTTAATAAGGCAAGATCATGGATTTCATCGGTTTGCACCAGTTTCGCCGATCGTGTTTCAGCCTCTCTTCCAATCCCGACAAACACCGCAAGGAATTCATTTTTTTCTTCCTCAAGCCTCTCAGGAATCACATGCGCATTAGTCACAATAAACTGACCACTACCCACAGCAAAACCGGTTCCCATTAAGCGACCCGGTGGTTGGCGAGTAGGCAACACAGTGCCAACACCCACAATACTTGGTTTGATCTTAATGATAGTCTGAGGCAGATCAGCCCAGCTACAAGGCAAAAAAACAAATAAAAAAAAAGCGAATATAATATAAATCATCAAATGCTTGTATCCATTCAACATGGCTAATCCTTCATTTTAATACTGCACACAATATCGAACCTCTTCTTCACACTTTCGAACAATAATAAGAAACTAATTTTCGGCTTAAAAATGATCAAATCCTGATTTTATGATTGGCAGTTCCTGACCATCACTGGACAAACAGACCAAACCCTGCTCACGGGTAATTTCCCCAATTCGCGTTAAAGCACAGCCTGCACTCACCGCCAATGACTCTATTTTCCATTGATTTTCAGGTGGTACGGTGAAACACAACTCATAGTCGTCACCACTGGATAATGGCACTTGCCAACCATCTAAAGTATCTAGAATATTTTGATAATGAATTGAAATAGGAATCTGATTAACGTGGATAATGGCACCGACATGACTATTATCTAAAATATGCTGAAGATCTTGCAACAAACCATCTGAAATATCGATGGCAGCGCTCGCCACATCGCGCAACGCTCTGCCTAGCTGCACCCTAGGCTCTGGCCGATTTAGCCGATTTAGCAAGGGTTGTGACAATTCGTTATCGATGCTCACTTCGTTGTTTATTATTTTCAGTCCTAAACCCGCATCACCAATGACACCCGTCACATAAATGACATCACCTGGGTTTGCTCCGCGACGCGTTATCGCCCCACCGACGGGAACCTGACCTGCAATTTGCACCACCACTCCGAGTGGACCCCGAGTGGTGTCACCGCCAATTAATTGAACATTATATTGTTCCGCCAACTCAGCAAATGCCTGCGCGAAACCCGCCAACCAAGCATCATTTTGCTGTGGCATCGCCAACGCCATGGTCACCCAAATGGGATCACCGCCCATCGCAGCAACATCACTCAAGCTCACAGCAAGCGCTTTATAACCGACATCCTGGGGAGAGGTGCAAGATGGAAAATGGATATTTTCTAAAAAGGCATCCACCGAAATCAGGTATTCAAAATCAGCACAAGGTCGAAAAATAGCACAATCATCACCAATACCTAACACGATATCAGAGCGCGCTTTTGTTGATCCCGTAAAGTATTTTTTTATTATTGAAAATTCCGACACAACATACGCCCCTGGCAATAACTTCCCAATACCTTATTATCAACCTTGCTTATTTAACACTTCAGCTTGCCGATATTTTCTTGCTAACTTATCCATAACACCATTGATATAACGATGACTTTGATCGGCACCAAAGCGTTTTGCCAAGTCTATCGATTCATTGATGACAACCCGATAGGGTAAATCCAAGCGCTGTGACAACTCATAACAACCCAGTCGTAATATGGCACGCTCTACTGGATCAAGCGTTAAAATATCTCGATCAATAAAAGGACTAATCATGTCATCCAATGCCACAACTTGATAAATGACTTGTTGGAGCAATTCTCTAAAATATGGTATATCGGTCTTTGAACCTTGATGTTCCTCGCTAAACTGCGCATCAATTTCATCAACCTCCTGACCCGTCATTTGCCATTGGTACAAGGCTTGAACCAATGCTTGGCGCGCTCGCCTTCTTGCATGTGACATGCTTAGATTCCTATGAAAAATAATCGAGTGTAGTTTTTAAACAGTAATTTGGCGTAACACATTGATCATTTCAATTGCAGAAAGCGCCGCATCCGCACCTTTATTGCCAGCTTTAGTTCCGGCTCGCTCAATAGCTTGTTCAATGGTATCAACAGTTAAAATACCAAAGGTAACCGGCATATCATATTGCAGCATGACGCTGGAAATCCCTTTAACGGCTTCCCCCGCCACATAATCAAAATGCGGCGTACCACCACGAATGACAACCCCCAAGGCAACAATGGCATCATACTTTTTGGTTGCCGCCATACGCTGTACAACTAAGGGCAATTCAAACGCCCCCGGAATTCGTACCACATCAATCTCTGCTTCGTTAGCACCATGGCGCCGTAAAGTATCAATCGCCCCACTTAATAAACTTTCACCAATGAAAGCATTAAATCGACTCAGCGCAATACCAAACTTTGCATTATTTACCACCAAATCGCCTTCTATCGCTCGATACATCGTCATCAGTCATCAACCTAAAAATATAATTTCTTTCAAATCGTCTTAATCAACAGCCACATATTCAGTCACTTCAAGCCCAAAACCTGCCAACGCATGCATTTTTTTGGGAGCACCAATAACTCGTAAGTATTTCAGTCCTAAGTCACATAAAATTTGCGCACCAACACCATAGGTTCGCAAGTCAGTGCCTAATTCAGGTAATAAATTAACATTTTTTTCATCTTCTAATTGAAATTGTCGAATTCTTTTTATGATATCTCGTGAAGACTCTTGCTTACGTAGAATCACAATCACACCCGCCGCTTGTTCACCAATCACTTTAGCCGCTTTACCAAGAGGAAATGGAAATCCTTGTCGATGCACTTCCATCATATCTGCAATATCATCTGTCACATGAACCCGCACTAAGGTGGCTTGGTCAGCCTGGAGCTGCCCCTTAACTAACGCAAAATGAATGATATCTTCAATGGTGTCTCGAAATGCATAGAGCTGAAAATCACCATATTCGGTAGGAAAATGACACTGCGCTACTCGCTCTACGGTTTTTTCATTAGTGATTCGGTAATCAATAAGATCAGCGATAGTCCCCATTTTTAACCCATGTTTTTTCGCAAAATCCTCTAAATCAGGGCGACGTGCCATGGAGCCATCGTCGTTGAGTATTTCGACGATCACCGCCGCAGGCTCCAAACCAGCTAAACGTGTTAAATCACAACCGGCTTCGGTATGACCTGCTCGGGTGAGCACCCCGCCAGATTGAGCCATCACCGGGAAGATATGTCCAGGCTGCACCAAATCATTGGGCTGCGCATTCGTAGCCACCGCAGCCCGCACTGTCATCGCCCGATCAGCTGCCGAAATACCTGTTGTTACCCCCTGCGCGGCCTCTATGGAAACCGTAAAATTCGTACCGTGTTGATCACTGGTTTCGTTAACCATCAATGGCAACTGAAGCTTTTGGCATCGCTCGCGGGTTAACGTTAAACAAATTAAACCACGCCCATAACGCGCCATAAAATTGATATCTTCTGGCCGCACCCATTCAGCGGCCATGATTAAATCACCCTCATTTTCACGAGCTTCATCATCCATAAGGATGATCATTTTACCTTGACGGAGATCTTCAATGATTTCATTAATGGGACTTAAAGGCATGCAGGACCCTACTTTGAATTAAAAAAACCATGTTTAGCTAAAAACTCAGGGGTAATATTCGATACTGAGTTAGCGGGACTATCTGTTACCAATAACAATCGCTCAACGTAACGGGCAATCATATCAACTTCCAGATTAACTTCACGGCCAACAACATAACTCGCCATCGTGGTTGCCTGCATGGTATGAGGGACAATATTGACTTGAAAATTTTGATGATCCACTTCGTTGACAGTTAGGCTGATACCATCAATGCAGATAGAACCTTTTTTAGCAATGTATTTCATTAATTGATTGGGAGAATGCATGGTTATTCTTTTTGAACAGCCATCGTCTTTGATCGACAAAACACGAGCCACGCCATCGACGTGTCCACTGACCAAATGCCCCCCAATCGCACTCGATAAGGTTAACGATTTTTCTAGATTGACTTTGTCGGCGACGACTCGCTGAGAAAAAGTGGTGCACTGCATTGTCTCAATAGAAACATCCGCCCAAAAACTATCAGATGTTTTTTGGCTAACCGTCAAACAAACCCCATTAATCGCAATACTATCGCCCAAATTAATTTCGGCCAATGGCAAATTAAATGTCTTTACTCGCAAGCGAACATCTTCACCGTGCCTATCAAGGGCAGCAATCTCTCCAACATCTTGTATTAAACCAGTAAACATGTCTTACAAAATCAGCTAAGGAATCGGTTACTATTATTTATCTTCTGGCAACAACGAGGTTTGTTGCCGCTTTTCTTCGGCGGTAGGCTCTTTTTCTAATCGTTCAATTTCTTCACGAAACGCATAAACATCCTGAAAACTTCGATATACCGAAGCAAATCGCACATAAGCCACTTCGTCCAAATTACGCAATTCTTCCATGACCCATTCGCCGATGCGCTGCGATGAAACTTCCCGCTCATTATAACTTCGGAGACGTCGAATAATGTTTTGAATCGCCGCTTCCACACCTTCAATGGGCACCGGTCGCTTTTCTAACGCTCGCATCATACCCGAGCGCATTTTTGGTTCATCAAACTGTTCACGACGCCCATCCCCTTTAATAACCCGGGGCAATACCAACTCAGCAGATTCAAAGGTAGTGAAACGCTCAGCGCATTGTAAACATTCTCGGCGCCGGCGCACAGTATAACCATCATTGGCCAATCGTGAATCAATCACTTTCGTTTCTTGCGCACTGCAAAAAGGGCAACGCATCCAATCAAATCCCTCAATGAATTTTCGACTAAAAAACGTAGCAACTAACGCTCATAGACGGGAAATAATTCACATAAGTCTTTCACATTTTTCTGGATCTTGCTTATCACCTCTGCATTATCGACATTATCAAGGATTTCGCAGATCCATAATGCTAAGTCGCGCATTTCTTTCTCTTTAAAACCTCGCGTTGTCGCCGCTGGTGTCCCAATACGCAAACCACTGGTAATAAATGGCGATTGAGGATCATTAGGTACAGCGTTTTTATTGACTGTAATATTGGCTTTACCCAGCGCTTCTTCTGCCTGCTTGCCTGTCATATTTTTAGCTTGCAAGTCGATAAGGAATAAATGATTGTCGGTGCCATCTGAGACCACTTTAAAACCAAATTCCATCAAACGCGCCGCCATAGCGCGGGCGTTTTTCACCACTTGGGTTTGGTATGTTGTAAACTCAGGCAATAAAGCTTCTTTAAAAGCAACAGCTTTGGCCGCAATGACATGCATCAGCGGCCCCCCTTGGGTACCGGGAAAAACCAGGGAATTAAGTTTCTTTTCAAGTTCTGGATTGGCTTTGGCTAAAATAATTCCGCCACGAGGACCGCGCAACGTTTTATGCGTGGTACTGGTGGTCACATCCGCAATGGCGACCGGACTTGGATAAACACCTGCCGCGACTAAACCCGCCACATGGGCCATATCTACCATTAAATATGCACCCACTTGATCGGCAATATCACGAAAACGCTGCCAATCAACCACTCGCGAATACGCACTAAAACCAGCAACAATCATTTTCGGTTTATGTGTTAATGCTAATGACTCAACTTGCTTGTAATCAATTTCCCCTGTTGAATCGTCTAAACCATACTGCACAGCATTAAATAATTTGCCAGAAAAATTGACTTTCGACCCGTGAGTCAAATGCCCACCATGCGCTAAACTCATACCTAAAATGGTATCTCCTGGCTGTAATAAAGCCAGATATACCGCTGCGTTGGCCTGCGACCCTGAGTGCGGCTGCACATTCGCGTAATCTGCAGCAAACAATTCTTTTGCTCGATCAATGGCCAGTTTTTCCGCAACATCTACATACTCACAGCCGCCGTAATAACGCTTGCCAGGATAGCCTTCAGCATATTTATTGGTCAATAACGAACCTTGCGCTTCAAGTACCCGCGGACTTGCATAGTTTTCCGAAGCAATCAGTTCGATATGTTCCTCTTGTCGCCGCGCCTCATTTTCTATTGCATCATAGAGTTCAGGATCAAATTCAGCTATTTTCATTGATTTTGAAAACATTTTTACAGCTCCAATGGTTAATCATACTTTTAGGAATGGGTGCCAAACCAGGAAGTTATCACGTCGCCCATCCCTTAATTAATACCTGACTTGAAAACACTATCCGACATTGGGCAACCTAGCGTTTAAAAATCGCGAAAGAAATTCTTGTGGAATCAAGGATCAAGCGAGATCAAATGATAGGCTGCCCAATGTCGGCAATATCACACACAAAAATGATATCCCCCGCAAGCACTGAAGCCTTTGAGACAAATCAGTTTTCGGTGGCAAAGTATACCGTAAAAGCATAAAAAACCCTATGCATTATTTTCAAGAGAAACACTAGTTATAGGGGGTTAGAGCAGCAGATCAGCCTAAATCTTGGGTTTTGTCTAAATTATAAGCTGCGAAGAAAGGGTAACGATGGATGAGAAACTCTGGCCAACGTCAGTGGAAGTTTAAAAAATCCTCAAACGAGCGGCCAGAGCGAGTCGCAAAATACCAAAAATAAAAATATCTATTCAGCCCTTAAAGTTCATGACGGGCTAAGCGCACGATAATGTCGATAAATACAATCATTTTGTGACGCTATTTTTTAGCAAAGGGTGCAACAAGTTTTCGAATCACATCATATTCAGCATCACTGGTCGGGGCAAAACCTGTATAACGTTTGTCCAATGCTTTAATAATATCATAGTGTTCCCGCTTATTGACATCCAGGGATAAAAAGGCAGTTTGCAATTTCTCCAACACCTCATCACTCATATTAGCACTGGCGGTAATATTATAAGGAGGTAAATCAGGAGTCGAATAGAGCACACGAATCCCTTTGCCTTTCCACTTCAGTGCCGTAGTATCTTTTGCAATGCCGGCATCGAAATCGCCATTGAGCACACCGCGCACAATATTATCGTAATGTCCCAAAAAAGCATATTCCCCAAGCCTGCCCAAAGGTACGCCTGCACCGACCACAGCAGCTCGCTGCAATAACGCCGCCTTGTCACCAAAGGCAAACGATTTACCAAACAAGTCTTCAGGTTTATTTATTGAGCTATCTTTGCGCACCACTATCATTAACCGAAATGACGCTTTGCCATTGGTCACCGTTTTAGCAACCAATCTAGTTTGACCTGCTGCGTGAGATTTCAAGTAGGCAACTGGCGTCAAATAAGCCAATTCAACCCGCCCATCGGCCACTTCCTTGATCGCCGCTTTCATGTTTGGCGATAACTTTAAGCTCACAGGCATTGAAAGAGCTTTTTCAAGATAATTAGTCAATGGTGTCAATCGACGATGCATAGCGGCCGGAATATCCATCGCAACTGAGCCAAAACGCAATTCATTTTGCATTTCATCGGAAAATGTTGAAGATGAAAAATAACTCGCGAACAAGATAAACAAAAAGACAGATACGCTACGGATGCTTAGCATGATTAAATTCCTCACAATTACATGACTGAAGTAGGCTTCATTTCATCTTGAATCTGACTATGATGCGTTACTTTATTACGGCCATGCTGTTTACTATAATAAAGGGCTGTATCGGCCCGACGAAAAACATTGTCCATGTCACATGGCGTTGATCTACTGGGTAAAGATTCGACTCCCAAGCTGACGGTAACGCGCAATTCCTTACCGCCGATATAAAACAGGTGAGCTGCCACTTTTTCCCGAACTTTCTCCGCAACAATCAGCGCACTGTTTTCATCGGCTCGCCGGCATAACGCTACGAATTCTTCTCCACCAATACGACACAAGGTATCGGTTTTTCGTAGATTTTTCTTTAACAGTTTAGCGACTTCGACAAGTACATGATCACCAACTTTGTGCCCATAGCTATCATTTATTTTTTTAAAAAAATCGATATCAATCACAACGAGACTACACGCTTCGTCATGCCTATCTGTCATCGCTATATCCGTTTCCATGATCATTTCAAAATGGCGCCGATTGTACAAACCCGTCAATGGGTCAGTTACCGTTAAACGTTGCAATTCCTGGTTTATTTTTTGTAACTCACTGGATTGCTTTAAAAGTTGTTCATTATTTTCCCGCAATTGCCCATCAGCCGATTCAATACGGTTTTGCAATCGCCGATTGGCATTATTGAGCTGCAATCGCATAGAGTTAAATAATTCCGCCAATACACCAAATTCATCGTGAGACGTTATTGGTATGTCTTCAGTAATTTTCCCACCTTCATCCACACCTTTCGCAAGTGAATTGGAAATCACTCGTACAGGCCGAATAATTAAAAAACTGAGGGCAATGAATTCACCAATGCCGATCAAAATAATGGTAATCGCCTCACGTGTCACCATTACCCTTTTTTGCTCATTTAATTGTTCGATGATGCGAGCGTTATCCAAACCCATGGTTAACTTGCCAACCACCTTCTCATCAAAAACAATATTCTCATAAAAAATCAACCAATGCGCCTCACTGCCCATGGCTTGGCCTGACTCCGCCATCACATTTCCTTTGCGATTAACAACTTTGGCGTACACGACATCTTGAGAATTCACAATCTCATCTAACATAAATTGGATGCTGTGATAATCGTAACCAATAACACCCATGGCCACTGTTTTTGCAATAAAACGCGCCACATCCTCTCCTCGATGACTGGTCTTCAAAATAATATCTCGCTCTTGTTGCAAATAGGCCACCCACCCTGTCACCCCCAGAGCAACAAATAATACACTCATCAAAACAAGTATGGTTTTCTGCCGAATTCCGAACGAAATCATCCGACGCTTTTGTTTACTGTTTACACCCATGTATCCATATAGCCATTGAAAAAATGAAGTATTACGTTTTAAAAAAATCGGCAAAAAATCCAGATTCTTTAATCATTTAAGAATTACTAATTATTTTAATTTCAATAAATTAAAGCGCACTCATGGTGAATAGTTTTTCTGTGATGAGGCACACAAAATAAGCAATAACAGGTAATCCCCTGCCATAAAATGGAATCTTCTTGGGTATTCAACGATGACTTAGACTTAACCAACAATTCAATAATCAAAAGAATTATTGCCGACTAGCGAGATCAAATGATAGGCTGCCCAATGTCGGTTATTGGTCTTATTTCGAGGATTTTGCGATGGAGGACGAGAATAGATAGGAGCTGAAAGTCAATCAGTATCAGTTATATAAAGCACGCAATACCGATTAAATAGATCGGGCATGAAATACCCCCATTTGAGTTAGCTACGCTCAAAAATAACTGGGTCATTTCATGCACAACCTGTACTACATTTTATCGTTTAGCTTCAACGCTAATTGCTATGTTGACATCATCGCCAATAGCAGGAAGACCAAACTTCATCCCATAATCCGAGCGTTTTAGCGCTGTGATTGCATTAAAACCACAGACTTCCTCTATTTTAGGATTAAACGGGTGCTTGCCACAATGAATATGCTCAATATCCAGAGCCACTTCTTTAGTCACTCCCATAATGGTCAACTTCCCCGTCACCACGCCTTTACTATCGCCACTAAATTTCACTGCAGTTGACTTAAAAGTAATCGATGGATATTCCACCACATTAAAAAAATCTGGTGATTTAAGATGGTCATCACGCTTTTTAAACGCGGTATCAATGGAGGCTGCATCAATAGTAATATCAACAGAACCGGTGCCTTTTGCCAAGTCCATGACTAATTTTCCGCTGGTTTTATTAAAACGTCCATGCATCTGAGAAAAACCAAGATGGTCAATGGTAAACGTGGGATACGTGTGTGTTGAATCAATTTCATAACTTGCTGCAAATGCCGATGAGGCAAAAATAGCAGCAAAAAAAATGGCAACCATTTTCTTCATATTATTTCCTTAAATAGGGTCAGTTATCACTCTCCGCATGGAGTAATTTTTATCCCCCATGAGAGACACCAAAAACATGACCAATATATACTAGGTTTTTCTCCATAGATAGTAGAAAAATTGGTAAAAACAATTCAAATTTTTCGATCAATCAATTCATTCTTCATATCGAAGTTCTCATTAACAATTTGTGACAGTAACCAGCAAAATTAAACAAAGCCTATCTCTTCTAGCATGACATTGCCGATTATCCAATCAAAGCCTACTATCTATGCATTATTGCTGTAAAGCACGCAACAACGTTGCTTGGTCAGGCACCCCGGTCACCGTTAATTTAGCTTGTTTTTGAAATTTTTCAATAGCTTTACGGGTTCCCCGGCCATACTGACCATCAATGGTACTTTTATAAATGCCCAGTGACTTAAGCTTCTTCTGTAATTGCATCAAACTGTGCTGGTAAACATGTACCGTATATTTTCCTGCACTGGTTTTCACTAAAGGAGAATTTTCCGTCAACCTCCCCTTTCCCAGCGCGAGTACTAAATTAGCCCCCGCTTGATAATAGTTATGACTCGGATTTTTACGGCAGTAATTGCCTAACATGGTGATTAATAGTGAACTGTCATACCAAGATATAATATCAAATGTCTTTGGCGAATGCTGATTGATCGCTGTTAAATAGCCGTTTAACCAACCATTAAAAATCATCAAATTATTTGAGTTTTTATCTTTCTCGACTAAAAATTGCTTACACGTTGCCGCGCCTACCCCTTTCACCGCAAACCGGCCCTTTTGATCAACAGCAAAAGCCAAGGCTGGCAAAAAAAATAAAATGAAGAATAGTTTGAACTTTAACTTGTTGCGATACATCCCTCCCCCCTCTATTGATGAATAGTATTTCTTTTGTAACTTGCTAAAATATTTTTCGGTAACACCACGCTTCATCATCCGATCATTCACGACCATTAACTGATATCGAATAGATACCCGTAATAACACTTAACAATGAGCATGTAATTAGATGGAGTGCACCAAAGTTAGTTTAAAAAATATCCTACATGCAGATGGTTATTATTAAATCAACACGAGAAGAAACTGTTCCCTGACTATAATCATATTGCTGATTACGGCGATGAGAAATATCATCATCAAACTAAGGAATGGGCTACGTAAAAATGCCATGGCGCTCATCGAAATCACAAAACGTGAGTAACTGTCGGGATTATGTATATTGTGCAAAAAATTTTGGCAGCATATCTAACATTTGCTGACGACTAAAAAAACGATCCGCTCTGGATAAACGCATTTCTTGTTGCATTGCCTCATCACCATTAAAGCAAAACACCGGCAAATTGATTTGAAATTGCATGCGAATTAAACGTATGATATCGAGTGGATCAAAAACTTCAATTTCATCCAGATCCAACAATAAAAATCGATACAACAACACATCGTTCCAGTCTCCTATATTGTCTAAATCCGTTTCAATGTGCATTTTCCAAGGTTCATGAATCAGCCTATTCAATTCATGAATCATACTCTTGTCAGTTGTCATCACAATAAAACGTTTTAACAAGCGGGTTTCAATGGTCGGTTCTGCCACGTAAATTATGCTCCGTCAGTATCCCCATTTTTAGGATCATCAGCTTGGTAAAAATAGTTAAAATAAAAATCTCTATTTTTTAAATCTTGATAGAGGGCAGCACGCTCTTTCACCCCTAGCTCAATCACCTGAATCAAGGCTTGTGCTTGTCCACCATCAACAATATGGATATGGCCGGATAAATCTTCATCGGTACGTAAAAAATGCTCCGCCAAATCATCCGCAGATTCCACATAAACTAGCATCGCCTTACACTCGGCGTCCAAAGGATCCAGTGGCTGCAAAATCAATTTGCCTAACCAGGCTAAACGCGCCACTTGATTAAATTGGTTAATATCGAGTTTTTTGCCGTGTTTATATTTTCTCAGCTGATTTTTAATCTCGCCAATATCACTGACTTTAATTGTTTTCATCGCGGTATAACTACTCTATCGCATCCACATCCAAAGTGCCAATGACTTCCCCCGCCATTTGGCGACGCACCAAGCCCACATCACTATCATTTAATGCAAAAGGAAATGAGCGAATATTAGTCGGACTGGAATCACCAAAAGGACGGTTACATGCTGATATTTCTTCATCGCTCTTGCCAGGACAACCTGAGGTTTGAAAAGGTTTGCCTGAGTCAATAAATGCGTTAAGTAGCCCATCGCCCACCCCATAATGGGTGACTTGCCCAGCCTCATTAAATGCCATATTTTTTATATCGCCGCCGGCATAATCAATAATAAAGCGAGCTAATTGTACCCGACGCCATTGATCTTGCGGTACCGCACCCCAGTCTTCCATCATGGAGCCTTGCTCGGGAAAAAAGGCAAACATATGATTATGGCCACCCATATCACAAATTTTCTGAGCCACCTCTAAAATTTCATATTCGGTTTCCCCCATCCCACAGATAAGATGCGCACCAAACTTTTCTGGCCCAAAAATTTCGGCAGCCCATTCGATAGTTTGCCAATATTTATCCCAACGGTGCGGGCTATCAACCGTCTTACCCCGGGTACGCTCAAATATATCCGGGGTTACCGCATCCAATGCCACCGTAAAAATATCCGCGCCGAGTTGTTTCATGGTTAACAAATCATCATATGACATGGTCGTTGGATTAGATAAAATAGATACCGGAATATGAGGAACATGTTTGACCCATTTTTCCAGTAAAATAAAACTATCCTGGTCTGAGTTAGGGTGGGTAATCATAGAGATACACATGCGTTCAAAGCCACCCCGGTCGGCGCCTTGTTTTACCCGTTCAATGACTTCATCATAAGAAGCCGTTGGCCAATCGACCCGAATAAAATTGCGGTCTGCATAATCACGCGATTCTTCCCGGTGACGCGCTAAACCACAATAACTGCAATTCGCCCGACATCCCTCTGGGTAAGTCACTAATAAATTTAAACAGTGAGTACACGCCGTTCGATGCATTTGGCCATCCACCAGACCCAAAGTAATTGCTGCCGCCGTAGACATTTGCACATATTCAGGGGAACGCATCTCAGGGGTTTTTACAAAATAATCGGGCTGGTAAAAATTTAATGGAGCAACACTGTTATTTACCGTTGCGCTCATGAACAGTCTCCTTCAAGGGAAAAAAGTCAGCAAAAAGCATTCGTTTTAAGTCTATCTACAACTGTCATTAAGTTAAGCCGAATTCGTCGCCACACCCGCTAAGTACCGGGGGTTAATTTCAAAACACGCTGTGAATATATCCCTATACGCTCTGCCTTTTCATCCCTGAAAAGGAAGGTGTTTGAAATTAACCCCCGGCACTTAGCTTCCGGACATGGATACGAATTCGGCTTAACACTTAATGACAGTGAAGTCTATCTGGTGTAGTCATGGAAAAATATTCATCAAAAGCAATCCACCCACAACGCATTAGTTCATCATCTTGCGCGAGCGGAGTATGCCAATATTGCTGTAACCATTGGCGACGTTCCACCGCACGCCGCAGCGTCGGTTCGTATTGATCACGCATGTCTTCTTCATATTCATGAAAACTATCCCTCTCACCAGCTAACAGATCAACCACCGCTCTACCAGCCGCTTCCCCAGAAATCACCGCCGCCGATATGCCCGCTCCGGTAATAGGATGAGTAAAGCCCGCTGCGTCACCCACAAACAAAATACGATTGAGGTAATGCAAATGGCTTCTTAACCCGCCCACTGGAATCAGGCCACCAGTACGCGCTAAAATCGCTTCACCTAACAAACCGTCACCAACCAACCGACGATGCAATTGATCTAACGGTGTCTTGAGATCGTTGGCAAAATGTTTATCCGCCCCCAAGCCTAAATTCGCCACATTGCCTTTGGGAAACAGCCAGGCATAACCGCCGGGATATTCATCAGACAACCAAATATCGGTATCACTGTACGGCTGATTTAACGGTACACTATACTGCCGAGTATTCACGGTCTCTAAAGCAGCTAATTGCAATAAGCGGGCAACTTTGGAGTGCGGTCCATCAGCGGCAATCAATACCTGGTAATGCACCTCTAACAAGCCATCTTTGGTATTTAACCTGGCAATATTTTTACGGCCATCAAGCGCCACCAAACACGCTCCCATTGCAATGTCAGCAGAGGCTTGGCGCGCACGCTCAACCAAGGCCGCATCAAATGCCTGACGATCTATCATCAGTCCTGGAAATGCCGAAGATGTCACATGACCCGATGGTAATATACTTTTCATCCCCGCAATGGTTTGCTGGCGTATCTCCGGCGTGCATGCATATTGAGACATAGGCAAGGGCACAAACTCAGCACATTGCACGGGAAATCCTGGCCGATGTTTTCTATCAATGGCCAGCACACGAACACCTGCTTGCGCCATCTGCCAAGCGGCACTGGCACCTCCGGGTCCTAAGCCAACCACTAATGCCTGGACCGAGAGTTGAGCACTCATGCGGTAGAAGCTTCAGCCTGCTTTGCTAATGCGCCATTAAATAACTGCACAAAATCATCCGCCGTCAATAACAACATATCAGCGGGGTAATCTTGAAAAAATAAGCTGACATTTTGTGCGATCTCACTCACCAAGGTATGACGCAATGCTGCTTCTAAATCGACGATCATCCGCTTAGGGTTCACAAAAAAATCACCCGTGATCCACACTTGTTTAATACGCTCTTTAGCGGTATCTAAATAAATCGAAACCCGCATAAGACCACCCGCACTGCGATAAATACCATTCACAGTTTCCGTTTCACTGGCTGGACGATCATGCTGAAAAATCCATTCTGGACTATCAATTTCTGCCAAGGCTTGTTGGTATTTGGTCTGTTCGACTTCTGTCAAAGCATCACTTTGTTCAAATTCAATCGAAAAAGCCTCACCAAAAGCCGCAGTCATATGCTTCTTCACTTCGTCAATATTGGGCGCCTTTCCCAATAAGTCCTTTAAGTTCGCCACCCGATCACGTGCAGAATCAATCGCTTTATCAGACAGTTTTTCTGCTGGGATTCGCAAAATACGCAACATCTTTGCAACGTCAAAATCAACCAATAACGTGCCTTGATATAAAATGGAATCCCCATCAAAAGCACCACCGGTCCCTGATATTTTTCGACCATTGACTTCGATGTCATTACGTGGTCGAAATTGAGCATCCACTCCTAAACGCCGCATACCATCGGCCGCCGCTTCACAAATACGCTTGGCCACCAATGCCATATCTGCTGTCCCGAGAAATTTTTTATCTAAGTACAGTTCCCAACCAATTTGCGAAGGATCGAAATAAATTGCCCCGCCACCGGTAATCCGCCGTTGAATATCAATCTCCTGAGCGTGACAGTAATCAATCAATAACTCTTGCTCAGCACTTTGATGAAAGCCCAATAATGCACTAGGCTTAAATTGTAAAAAGCGCAACGTATGGGGAATCTCTCCGGCTTGATGCGCTTCTAACATCGCTTTATTAATCGCTAAGTTTTCTGCCGCACGCCGCAAGCCGGTATCAATCACCCGCCATTGATGGCTTATTCTATCCATATTTAAAAACCTCTTTCGGCCACGTCTTAGGACATATTGACAATCGGAATGCTCGCCAAACCTGGGCTGGTTTTATAGTGGCGGCGTGAACGTTGTTCATGAGCAATAATATCTGCTAAATTCAGCTCCAATGCATCTTGCGCATGGTCTAAGGCCATCACTTCATCACCGATGGCAATGGAACAACAACTGGCTGAAATTTTTACATTACGCTGCAATCGTGCCGCCAATTCAACAACACCCTCCGCAGGATGAGCAATGCCCGACATGCCTGCCATCACGGCATAGGTATCCAATATTTGTTTGGTCACACCCGCCGGACGCGCACACCCAAGCAATAAAGGAATATCCGCTAATGTTTTACGCGCCTCTAGAAAAAAACCACCCACATCGGTGGTATCCGGCACCATAAACGGTCGGTGACTTGGCGCATATTGCGGCATTACCACCACCAAAACCACCGCATCAGGCACGTGTCTGGCCAACATCGCCAAGGCATTGCTCTCACCCAGCAATTTGCCATAATGCAATCCCACCACAATATGAGGTACCACTTTCATCTTGGTGTTGACTAAACATTGCAAGCCATGCTCGAAGTCATCCACTGTGCGTTTCAAATGATAGACTTGAGTTATCGTCTCTTGCGCACCGATGACATCCATCATCGCCGCATCAACACCAGATTGCTCCATACACTGCGCCATATCTTCGTCAACCAAGGCGGTATGCATAGCGATTTTAAAGTGAGGGAAATTATCTTTGATACGACGCACAACCGGATAATAAGACGCGTATTCCACTTCATTGCGATGATTTGAGCCCCCCGTCAGTAGCATCCCTTGCGCCCCTTGCTCGACAAGTTCATTGACAACTCGCCAAAGCACGTCAGGGGTTCTCGCCGGAATCATTGGCTCTAGGATTTTAGCTTTGCAGTGATCACATTGTAATTTGCAATCCCCGCCGGTAATGGAAATCGCCGGCCAAGCATTTTTACCACACTGATTGAGTTCAGAGCTTTGGTAGGATTTAAACGTTGGAGTGTAAAAGTTAATATCTAAACGTTGAGATTGATTTTGTAAATCAGCATACTGAGCCATTTCCGATATCAATGATTCATCAAGCGGCACATCTTCTAATGCTTCCACATGGCGTACTGTTTTTATCCAATCGTGCATTCAGCCCCCTCTAACGTTATTTCTGGTTGCGGCAGGCTATTATTCAGTTGTGATTGATGGGTTTCGCTTCGCGCTACCCATCTTACGCTCCGGATCTGCCCAGCAAGCTACTTTTTATGGGTTACATCCTTTAAAACCTTCGGCATCCATTTTTTTCTCAAAAGCCTCCAAAGCGTCACTGCCCGTCACCAAATCCGCTGACTCACCATCCCAGTCATCGGGTTTTATTTTAACCAACCAACCATCACCATAGGGATCATCATTGATTAATGCAGGCCGCGTGGAAACCATATCATTGGTGGCAACAACTTCACCGGCAACTGGTGTCTTAGCCGGCCCAACCCATTTACCCGACTCGACCGTAGTACAGGATTTATCCTTTTTCACCGCCTTGCCGACTTTTTTAGGCGTATAAGACACAATTTGCCCAGCCAATGAAGCCGCATAAGCCGTCAGGCCAATGGTTACATTACCATCCCCTTCTTTTCGCACCCAAACATTATTCTCCACGTTATAACTCAGATCATCCGGAACGTCGCAGCCACGTACAGCTCCCATAATCACCTACCTCCCTTTGGAAAAATAAAACCTATGTTAAACCACAAGTCACGGCACAAAGCAATTTATAAAATATTATTCTAGTCGCGGATACTCAGTATGCCAAAAATCATCGACTCGATGACGAACAGGCCAACCCATTCCTAAAACGAAATCACCTTGTCACTGGACAAAATCAGATCAGCCAAAACTCCACCGCCCACAATTTCATCGATTTCTTCGATCACATCACTCTCAGGACTCATTTCATAACCTGGCAAAGCTGGCATACAAAGCTTCAAACTCACGCCGGCAAATTTAGCCTCGCGCATAAATTCGATAATTTTTTTACCACCCTCCATAGCGACTAAGTTATTTGCCACCCCTTTTTCTGCTAACCGCACGCCTTCCATGGTAAAAAAAATACTGACTTGCGCATCCATCGCCGATAATAATGAGCCGATAAAAAAAGGGGTTGCACAACGTGCTGGGGTACTGGGTCCACTGGTCATAATAATCAACACTGACTGCTCATCATTATCTAAGAAATAATTATTTTCCGACATCAGCGTTCATCCCTCGTTGACAGAAAATTGGCCATATTTTTAGCCACTGAAATTCAGTGAAACGTTAGGGTATAGAATAAGCTCAATCCTCAAGGCGCCGACATTCAATATTCTCGTCAATAATACGCGCCAGATACCCTTGCTTAGCAATCTCCCCGGTCACAAAATCACGTAACGCAATATCAGCGGACTCAGTCAATCTGACACGGGCGATCCAGGCACCATAAGGATCTTTATTTAATAAACTGGGATCATTAAGTAAGGTCAAATTGGCGTCTTCAATGGTGCACTCAAAAAAGTTTGGTACAGGCCCTGCCCATTTAGCACTTTCGATGGTCGCCACAGGTTTTCCCGGGGGACGCCGCGTCCCCGGTCGCCTAACTCGAATATGCATAATATTGCCTGCAATCGATTGCGAAATATCAGTCATACCAATGGTGGCTAAACCATTGGCATCCACTGTCACCCAAATTTGAAAGGCTTGATCGTAGTATAAGTCAGGTATGAATTCGCAACCCTGGCAATCCATCGTGATGCCTCAAATGATTCTTTTTTGCTTCAGCAAATCAATCGAATCACTAATATTCTCATGAATACCCAATTTTCTCGGTGACAAACCCAGGGCGAGTCCCAATAATTGCGTGAAATAAATAATTTTGACTTTGGTTTTAATACCGAATACTTTTTCGGCGCGGACTTGATGCATTTCTAAACCAGAATGGCACGTTGGACATTCAGTTGCAATAACCTCCGCACCTGAGTCCTCAGCGGCTTGCAACAAGTTAAGCACCAACTGTGTCGAGGTATCCGCATCGGACAAAGTATGTGCCCCTCCACAACAAGCGGTTTTTAATGGGTACTCCACATTATCTGCGCCAGCGGCAGCAAGCAAATCATCCATAAAGTGCGGTTTATATGTGGATTCAGAGCCTGGCCCTTGATCTTTTTCTGGGTAAATTTGTCGAGGCCGAGTATACATACAACCATAATAATTGGCGACCTTAACACCATTGAGTTGTTTTTTAATACGTTCTTTAAAGCCCTCAACGCCGATCTCTTCCATCAGCCATTCGAGTAAATGGATCGTCCTGACATTGCCGGTGTACACCGGGTCATCCGCTTTTTTCGCTAAATCCTGCACGGTTTCCATCGCCTGCTCTGATGTACTCAGCTCATATTCGGCCTTTTTTAAATTATGATAACAACCATTACAAGGCGCCATCACGGTATCAAATCCCATTTGCTCACTGGCAATGGCCAAATTGCGAGCCGATAAATAGGTTTGCAACATCGGATGCACATTTTTAACTTCCATGGCACCACAACAGTTATAGTCTCGCAAATTCTCCATTTCTAAACTCAACGCATCCACAATAGCACGGGTAGATCGATCATAAGGACCGCCTGTCCCTTCTAATGCACACCCCGGATAATAAGCGACTTTAGCCATGCGCAGCCTCCTTTTGTTCGCGGACATAGGCTTTTAACACATCGCCAGTTCGTCCCCAAGATTTTGTTTTAGGTTTAAAAAAGAAGTGCAATCCGGTATGAAATAAATGTACAAAAGGTAAACGCTTAGACATGCGTTTAGTGATTTCAATAAGCCAATTTTGCGTGAGCGGTTGCTTGGTTTTTTTAAAAAAATTCATTAAAATACTCGTCTCTTCAATACGGCCACGCTGAGCAATTTGATCCCAAAACTCTTCGTCAAAGCTGGTCGAGGGTGTCTTTTCAGTATAACCTTCATCTTCAAGCCAATGAGCAAGCGCCTTCATCACGCCCTCAGGCTGTACATCTCTCGGACAAATGTGGGTACACTTGTTACACGATACACACTGCCAAATAATATCTTTATCTTTGACAATTTCATCCTTTAATCCCAAGCGCGTTAGATAAATCCAATAACGCGGATTAAAATCCACATTTTGCGCATACATGGTACACGAGTTGGTGCATGAGCCACATTGCCAACATCGATGAACATATTCAGCGCCCGTATATTTTTTTTGAATCATCCCCTCAAAATCATCATCATAATCAAGCAAAGCTCGCGGCGTAATCATTGTATTCCAGTGCCCTGACACATCGACACCATCAATAACTAAAGAATCATTGGTTTTTAACCTATCCGCATCAATGAGCGATTTTTCATGAATAGCCATTTATTTCTCCGTTGCCAGTTAGCTTCTTAGACCTGAGCATCTCACTGCATTGATGGACGCGCTTTATTACGTTGATACCCATCAATCCCCAACAGTTTTCCCATGAAGTCAAAATGCTCCATTTTGCCACCAAACCCTGAATTCATCATGCCCATGCTTTGTGACATCGCTAACACATACTCAGCATAGGCGCGAGCTAATAGTAAATTCGTCACAAACGGCTCATCACGATAAAAACCATGGGTGGATAATTGTATTATTAACCACTCACGCGCCGCTTGAAAATGCTCCAGCGTACAGCTAATGGGTATTTCCGACAGACTATCATTGCCGCGAATAAACTCTCGCAATGAACCGCTCATGGCGTTGGCGTCCCAAACCCAGCGAGTCATTAGCGGGTATTGATCAGGATCATAGTAATGCAGTAATTCAGCCGCTAAATCCCAAGCCGCACGGCGCGCCTTTTTATCTGTTTGAATCTGGAGAGCTAAAAAATTTTCTAAACGAACATTCACCTCATCGCTGCCAAACAAAAGACTCCGAATGTATTCGGCTAAATCATCCAATGCGGTGGCAGCCAATACCGAGTCTAAACGTCGCCGTGCTGGAAAAACACAATCGAACAAGCTATTAAATTGTTCTCGGTCAAGTGTGCCGACGGCATTTATGTCCAACACCGTCCGAAATAATTCATGCTTTTTCTGCAACGACTCAACACCAGCTTCGATACCACCATGCTCTGCCAAATCATCGATTAAGCGCTGCAATATTTGCTGACAAATATCTTTATCGAAGTTTACCGTCAGTGGTAATGCAGGATTATTTTGCTGATCCAGTGATACTGTTTTCTTGTTAAACCAAGCCATGTAAATCTGCCACGGCTCTCATTGCGGCGGCATATCCTTGAGAAATCGAATCATCAATGGTTTCTGGCCCATAAGCCGCACCGCCCGAATAAATACCTTTTCGCGTGGTACCACCCGCATTAGTATAGTGTTCTGCGCGCTCAATAAAACCATGTTTTTCTAAGCCCACATCAAACACCCGAGAAATTTCCGAGTTGTCTTCATTGGGGTCCATACCAATGGCATGCACAACGATATCGAATGGAATCACAATCGGCCGTTTGACTAACGTGTCTTCGCCTTTCACTAATAAACGACCATCTTTCGAGGCGGTCACCTCAGCAATGCGTGCTTTGACATATTTGACTTTATACTCTTCCTGCGACTGCCAATAAAACCGGTCTTCATAAAGGCCAAACGTGCGAATATCCATGTAATAAATGAACACATCGGTCTGTGGCGACAATTCACGGACCTCCATCGCTAAATTGGCCGAAACGGTACAACAAATTTTTGAACACCACTCCCGACCTATTTGTCGATCACGCGAACCAACACACAGTAAAATGGCAACTCGCTCCGGAACCCGGCCATCCGAAGGGCAAGTAATTTTTCCCGAAGAAACCATTTGTTCCATTTGAGTTGTGGTCACTACATCAGGAAAGCTACCAAAACCCCATTCAGGTTTGTTGATCGAATCAAAATGAGTAAAGCCAGTCCCTAATACAATAGCACCCGCTTGCACACTACTGCCATCGGAGAGTTTTGCTGTAAAATTGCCAGCCTCACCGCCAAGCTCTATGACCTTTTTTTCCTTATGAATAGCGACATTATCATCTTGCTCAACGCGCTGCACCATACGACCGATGGCATCTTTTGCCCATTCGCCGGAAGGCACCAGTTTCGCGTAACCGGATAAAATTGGTGCACCGCCTAACAGCGCTTCTTTTTCAACCAGCGCGACCTGATAACCTGCGGCTGAAACAGCGGCAGCGGCGGACAATCCCGTTGGACCACCACCCACGACAAGTACGGTTTGCTGCATGGACTGTTACCCTCCAATAGCTAGTTTAGGATCATATAAATATTCAATATTTCCTTGTTCAACTTCTTTTAAATAGGCTTCAAAGCGATTTTTTGCCTCACTCCAGCTAATCCCCATTTTCTCCACCAGGTCTTCACAAGGCGAAGCATGCCATTGCAACTGCACGATTTTCAATGGGTCTGCACCACACGCTAAGGCAGCAAATTGTACATCTGCCATAATGGGTACCGAAAAGTTTTGCTCATGCGCTTGACCAATCCACTGGTTTTTATCCATGGTGGTAATACAACCTGTATCAATGCCTAGCAAGACATCCGCATTAGCTTCTTCGCGCACCACTCGAATTTTTCGATCCATGGTAAAAGAGCGGGTAAATTCACGTTCAGAAATAATATGCCGAAAACCGAAACCACAACAGTCGTACCACGTTGAATAATCAATCACCTGGGCACCTAACGCTTGCGCGACAGACGTTCCAGGCGCTGTCCGATTGCCACCCAACACATCGGGATCATAAATGGCGTCTTCATGGACCATTTTATAATAATGACAGGCGGCATGAACGGTCGCCCGTATATGGGATACATCAACTTTTTGCAACTCATTGGCCATGCGCTTGCGCATCACATGCAACCATTCTGAATAATGAATGATTTCTTCAGGAATCACCAACTTGCCATCCACCAAACGACCTAGCTTAGCTAAAATTTTGGTCACTTTTTCTCTTAATTCTGGCGACTCAATTAAATATTTGCGAATCTCTTTGTAGTTACCAAACGATGTGCCACAGTGTACCAGCGGAAAAAAATGCCCTTCGCTATGCCCATGCGCTTTACCCGAGACATAAGACTGGTGGAAGTTACGTAAAAAGACCGCAGCTAATGACTCAACATTGCCGATTCCTGAGCCATGGTAATTCCAAGCGGTACAAGACGTTTGATCGGTTTCATCCAGGTAATCGACGCCCGGTACAAAACCAAATTCATTCATTAACCACAATAAGGAGGTCGGATAACCGGGGATATTACCGCATTGACCACAGGACTTATGGTGCCACAGTTGTTTGGTTGGAATTTTCTTTTCCCAGCCAAAGAGTGTATTCACTATTTCTGGCGCATGCCCATCAGTAATTCGATGAACAATAATTTCTCCTTCTTTCTCTAACTGCCACATATGGTCTCGCACATCATCCATGCGATCTGCTAAATCCAGGGTACGCCGGTCAACATGCTTCTTCACCCATTCAGTCGCCGCCACCGCCTCATCGGCGGACAAATTCGATTGCTGAAAAAAAGAACCATGACCCGCAATACCTTGCCCATCGGTATTATGAAAGCCTGGTTTCATCGCGCCGGCACCTGCTCCATCCGCACTCGTATTATGATGCCCTGGTGTTTGCTTATTCGTCATAACGGCGTCCTCCACCTGCTTATCAAACCAATGTATTTAAAATTTGAGTTCAATCATCGTCATCTTGCTCTTCCAGCCAATCTTCGTACTCTTCTCGCTTTTCATCAATATAGTCTTCGATCACATCAAATAAATTTTCATCCATCAACGCTAATTGATCCATGACACCCGTCATTTCCCAAATGGTATACATTTCTACGGATGTTTTAAGGCTAACTTCCCAGGCAGTATCAGTGGTTTGAAGGGTTTTGACAGGAATGGCTTTACGAAGGGTTTTTAAATCGCCGGCAACTTTTTGGATATTCGGCCCCCAATCAGGAAAATGATCCGGCTGTATCATATCAGGCGATAATTGATTGCCTGTGGTGATTAGCTTTAACATAACCCGACCAAAAGGACGTAACACGTTTTTAGCAGAATCCATGCCGTGTTTAATCGAGACTTCTCGCATAATGGCGACTAAGCCACCGGGCGAGTTTTGAAAAGGACAGCGTGCCGCACACGTCATACACTGAGCACAAGCCCATATTTTTTCTTGCATGGCATCATAGATTTGCTCGACATTTTCAGTCCACAGCAATTGCACGATCTCTCGAGGACTATAATCATAGAATTGTGCTGATGGACAAGTTGCGGTACATATTCCACAGTTCAAACAGCCATTCAGTTCATGGTCATAGCGAAAATCGCTGCGAATATCATCAAAAATGTTTTGCATTTCCGCATAAGTTGCCATACCAATGCCCCTCTATTGAATTTAATTAAAACATTGCATCTTGTTAACTATAGCCAATTAGCCACTCATCCACTAGCATCCAAAAATCTATTATTTTTATGCCGTTACAAAAAACAGCAAACAATAAAATTTTAGTATATTATTATTTAATAATATGCTAATTTAAAACCATTTTCGAGCCATTACTGAAATTCTCTAAAAAAATGCCACTAAAAATCGATGTTATAAAGAAATATCTGCATGTATATTAAGAATAATATACATGTTAAGAATGCTCGGCGCTTACCGTAACATAGCAGCACACAATCGCTGGTTAATCAACCAAGACACCATTAACAGCAAAGCGTCATACAAAAAGATTAACGTCCGCACCACCCGCAAATGCAAAATAAGTGGCAGCTCCACCATAAACAATACCGTCAATGAATTCACTCGTTGGATAGTCGAACAAATCAACAGTCATTTGACAACCAATAAACACAACACCCGCTTCATGGCATAGGTCTCGCAGCGTTTCAATACTGGCAACACCCTTGGACTTCATTTTACGCTTCATCATGTGTGTTGTTATTGCTTGCATGCCAGGCAACGCTTGCAACATAACAGGCAACGGAAACGGCATTGGGATCGCCGGATTTCCTACGGAAGTTATCTGTAAATCCAAATTCTTCTTTAATAAAGATAAGCCATAGAAAGTAAAAAACATCTGCACCTCATAATCCAACGCCGCAGCGGTGGACGCGAGAATGAAGGGAGGATAGGCCCAATCCAAACTCCCCTTGGTTACAATGATGGCTAATTTTTTCTGAGTCATAATCCCCGGCCCCCGCTAAGCTTTTCTTAGTATCGAATAATTTAAGACAAGGCAAAAAACATGACCTCTGCCAAAAAAATCCTGTTATCAGCGTCAACACGATTAAACGAACAAAAATTTAATGATGACTAATGCGATTAGCTTTTTTTAATTAAAAAATAAAACTTGCCTCCCTCCTCCTTAGACTCTAATAACTCATTACCTGTCTGCTTGGTAAATGCTTCAAAATCCTTTATCGAACCAGGATCCGTAGCAATAATGTGCAATATTTGCCCAGACGCTATACCTGCCAAGCTTTTCTTCGCCCTTAAAATAGGTAATGGACAGTTCAAGCCTGATGCATCTAACTCTTGATCAAATTCAGCCATTCATACGCTCCTTTGCGTCTCATTATGAAAACTCAGTTACTTGTGCTCGATGGTTACTGTCGCACCTCAACAACTTATAAGACCTATCTCGTTAACCTAGTATAAGATTATATGTTTTTCAATAATAATGATGGTGATAGTATGGGCACTAATTAATTACTAGCCATATAAAAAGAGCACAGTCAGCTTGTCATATCACCACCACATACTTATCGCGAATAAATTGTCCAATATTGGCTTAAGATATTGTATTTGATAAATTATTAGCTAAGCCATGACGACTGTATTTGAGGCAGGTGTTGTTCTGTCTTTGGCAAAACATTTAACGTAAAAACCAGCACAACTCACTATGAACCGTGCTTGCCATATTGAAGAACCCAACCTAAGCTAAGCTATTGACCGCATGGCCGCCTAAACCCAGGAGCAAATAACCCACGCCAATCGCTTCAGCAACGAATAGCGGATAGAGTGTGTTCTTGATGCTGCAATTTACTATTTAATAACCGATGCAATATCGCAGGCAAATAGATATTATTAATATGTGCTAAAAAATATTCAACCATATGAAAAAATAAACAGCACCTGCAAATTAAAGTAGCAATTAATGATACACTTGAGTCCATGCATTTGGAGAGAAAAATCAAAACATTTTTTGTGGAAACCAAATGAAGAAAAATAAAACAAACAATGTCAAATATACTCAACACTGTGATAAGCAAAATGTGTGGCTGGATAATTTATGCACAACTTACCAAGCTGAACTGAAATTACTTACTGTGCAAAAGAGTAACCACCTTGGATAAAAACGATTTTCAAACTGATACTCAATACACACTTACAATACGAGACCAAAGTGAAAGCTCCAGACTCCATCCCGCAGATGTATATGTCATGAAGCTCCATGAAAACGGCTTAATTGTTCGTATGAAGGGAAAAGACGCCATACTACGTAAAATTATATATAGTGATATTGTTAAAATCGTTAAAACCATTGCGATAATGGAACAAAATCGACTATATATACCCGAAGCACTTCTCACAGAAAAAAACTGGCAAAACCGTACAGAAATGGCACATTACTCTTCTAGCCCCCATTCTGGAAAATAAATGATCACATTCACTTAATCACTCAGACTGGTTGCGATGAGGTAAATATCCACATCGTGCTAACTACGATACGATTAAAACAGCTTCCAAGGAGAATCCGTGCAAGTCTTGAGTTATACAATTTTATGCTAATCATTAGTTTTAATTTTTAGGTGTATCGATCATCGCCTCACATCACATGTATGCTTTGCTTGGCTGGAAACGATGGATTGTCTTCTCTTGTATCATTTTGCTCGGCAGTAGCTATCACACAGCATCGCTCGCCAAAGTTACGTTACCTGATATCGGTGCAAACAGCCAAACACATTCAGCACAAGATGATCAAATACGAGGCGAAGCCATTATGCGACGCATTCGTCAAGGGCTGCCCATTATTGAAGATCCTGAAATCGAGGACTACATTTGGAACCTAGGTTACCGATTAGTTGCACATAGTGATTATAAAACGAAAACATTTCGTTTTTTTGTGGTCAACGACTCAACCATTAATGCATTCGCCGGCCCAGCCGGAAATATAGGCGTTAATGCTGGCCTGATCCTCACGGCTGAAAATGAAAGTGAATTAGCCGCTGTCATCGCTCACGAAATTGCGCATGTCACCCAACGACACCTAGAGCGCGCTTTTGATGCGGCTGAAAAATTAAGCTTACCCACCGCTGCCGCACTTATTGCCGCTATTATTTTAAGCGGTCAAAATGTCAACATCGCCGAAGCAGCCCTCGCGGCAACTATTGCAGCCAATCTGCAAACGCAAATAAATTTTACCCGTACCCACGAACAAGAAGCAGACCATATAGGTATGCAGGTTTTAGCACAATCACGCTTTAATCCGAACAGTATGGCGACATTTTTTGAGCGGCTACAACAAGCAGACCGCTTGTTTGATACCAGTGTCCCCGAGTTTTTACGAACCCATCCCGTGACAAACACTCGGATCTCCGAAGCGAGGGACCGAGCAGAAGCCTATAAGTTCACTCCGACACCTGACAATTTTCTATTTTATTTGACCCGGGCAAAACTCCGTACCATCACAACGGATGATCCAACTAAACTGGTGAGAAGAATAGAAGCTGAAATGCATGAAGGTAATTATAAAAATAAATTCGCACAGATATATGGTTATGGTCATGCTCTCTTAAAAGCCAATAAAATCTCCCAAGCCCACCAACAAATCAAAAGGCTCATCGCCCTAGACCGAGAACGCATCCCTTATCTTATTTTGCTCGCCAATATCGAAATTGCCGCAAACAATAGCCAAGAGGGGCTTCGCATCTATGAAGATGCGCTCAAATTAAACCCATACAATATTGCTTTAACCTATCGCTATGCAGAAACGCTATTGCGAATTGGTAAAGCAATAGAAGCAAGAAAAACCCTGTACACCCTTAAAAATCAACGCATATCGCCGATCTATTACGAGCTACTGGCAAAAGCCGAAGGTGATGCTGGCCATCCAGGTTTAGCTCATCAAGCTTTAGCTGAATACTACTTTTTAAATGGATATACCAGAAACGCCATCGAACAACTCAACTTGGCGCTACGAGAAAAAGATATTAATGCCATCGAAATGAATCGCATTGAAGAACGAATCAAACAATTAAAAGAATTGTTAATTTTAGAAAAACAACTCTAACAATGATCGCCAGAGAGCAATTCTATACCTAAATAAGACTTGTTTAATTGTGAAAACAAAACAATCATGTATGCTTAAGTTATAAGTGCAGCATTTTTGTACTTTAGCATACATCTAACTATACTGAATTTTAACCGATTGAGGCATCAATAAACAAACCACTCGACACTGATTAGAGCCTATACTTTTAGTTGCAATCATGCCGATATTGATAATGTATGGAGTAAGCACCCTATAAATCCAAATATTTTTACATGCATAATGATCCATCAATTGCTTAAAAAACAAAAGATAGCCATTTTTATGCGCAAAAATGATACTGGATATAAAATAGGGATTAGCTGATGCATTGTTAACCGTCACCAGCAAAATATAGGTATTTTAATCATTCAATTTTTATTAACATAAGCAACCCTATGGCCATTGAGCCAATCACTCTGGAGACTTATTAAAAGTATGTAACAATTTGTATTTCACGTGAATACCGACATCAACATTACCAGCAAATAAATTTTGAGATGTTTGCAACCTACATTTTACACTCAGGTATGTGAAAGTCGCAGAGAAATTTGATTTCATAAGGATTTTTGAGAGTACGTAATACTGGTTGTATTGCTGAGCGAAGGGAACTTTTATGAGATCAAAGGAGCAAGCGAAATCACACGACCAATGGGGAAATGTCGGTACAGGTAGACGCCATAATTTTTCAAGGAATAACTTAAGGAGAAACTGAATGAGGATAATAAAAAGCCTAATTTCCATGGCAATCGCTCTCATTGTCATATTAGGCAGTTCTATCATCTTAACCAATACTGCATTGGCCGTAGATGCAAAAATAATAGACGAAGGGGAGAAAATCGCGTTTCATCGAAAAAAAGGCAATTGCTTAGCGTGTCATGCCATTGAAGGAGGTCGTTTACCAGGTAATATAGGCCCCCCTCTCGTCAACATGAAGGACAGGTATCCGGATAAATCTCAATTGCGAGCCCAGATTTGGGACGCAACCAAAAATAATCCAAACACAATTATGCCTCCTTTCGGACGACACGCTATTTTATCTGAAGAAGAAATAGACAAAGTTGTGGAATTTATTCACACACTTTAAAGAACTAAAAGTTTAGATAGGAGAGACAAAGGTGAGCATGAAACGCAGAACGTTTTTAAAAAGCACTCTGGCAACCAGCGCGCTAGGAATCGCGGTTAGTGCCGGCCTGCTCAAACCCAAAGAAGTACTCGCGGCTTGGCCGGAAAGTGCTTTTGCATCAAAATCTTTTGATGACGCACTTGCCCAGTTATTTGATACCTCGAATGTAGCAGATAGCGGCGACATAAAAATTAAAGCACCTGATATTGCTGAAAATGGTGCGGTCGTACCTATCACCATTTCGACAACACTCTCTAACGTAGAAAATATCAGTGTTTTTGTGGACAAAAACCCTCAGCCTTTAGCTGCGAATTTTGATCTCACCAGCAATGTCAGCGGCTTTGTATCGACACGCATCAAAATGCGTGAAACCTCAGATGTCATCGCCATCATAAAATCAGGCGGCAAGCTTTATAAAGCCAATAAAACCGTGAAAGTAACCATTGGGGGTTGCGGAGGATAATTTTTATCCACAGTCAGCTGTCAATGACTCTTAAACTGTATTATTACGATGAGGAATAACGATAATGGCCAAAAATTCCATCAAAATTCGCGCCAAAACAAAAGGCGATACAACTGAAATCAAAACATTAATCAAGCATAATATGGAAACCGGTTTGCGCAAAGACTCAAAAACAGGTAAGAAAATACCCGCTCATTTTATTAGCGAAGTCACCTGTGAGCATAACGGCGGCATTGTTTTTACTGCCAACTGGGGTATTGCTATATCGAAAAACCCCTATTTATCTTTCAAATTCCGTGGGGCAAGCAAAGGCGACAATATAAAGATCGCTTGGTTAGATAACAAAGGTGATAGCGATTCAAAAGAAGCTCAGGTAAAGTAACTGCTATAACCATGGTCCAATCGTAAAATAACAAAGTTCTACAGAATAAAGGAGTCAAACAATGCGCAAATTGCTCGCATTAGTGGCCGTACTAGGGGTTATTTGCGGAGCCACTAGCACGGCAAACGCAACACCAATGGATGACCAAAAAGCTTTCCAGGACTACTATAAAAAGAAATTTCCTACGGTAGAGGTTAATGATTTTACCAATGGAATATATGCGATAGATGCTGCCTCTCGAGAGCAATGGGAAGCCATTGAAGAGTTCCCTCCTTATGAATTGTCTATTGAAGAAGGAGAGACGCTCTTTAATACCCCATTCAAAAATGGCAAAAGTTTAGCCGACTGTTTTGCCAAAGGAGGTATTGGAATTGCTCACACGTTCCCCAAATTTGATACCGACAGAAATAAAGTTGTCACCCTAGAACTTGCTATCAATGAATGCCGTGAGGCAAACGGGGAAAAACCGTATAAATATAAAAAAGGATCTATTGCTGCCGTTTCCGCCTATATGCATTATACGTCACGGGGTAAAATTATTGACATAAAAATACCCAATAAAGCAGCGGAAGCAGCCTATGAAGATGGAAAAAAATTCTATTATACTCGTCGTGGTCAACTCAATATGGCATGCGCCCATTGCCATATCGACAACGTAGGAAAAAAAATCCGTGCTGACTTATTAAGTCCAGCCTTTGGTCATACAACGCATTTTCCTGTTTACCGCTCAAAATGGGGGGCAATGGGAACCTTACATCGCCGATTCACCGGATGTAATAAACAAGTAAGGGCAAAGCCCTTTCCAGCCCAAAGTGAAGAATACCGAAATTTAGAATATTTCTTAACTTTCATGAGTAATAGCTTGCCCTCCAATGGGCCTGGCGCAAGAAAATAATCTCACTTTTAAAACTTAACCTAAAAAGCCGGTGTCTGTCATATAAGCACCGGCTTTTTAATGAACGAAATAAATATTTGCACCCTATATTTTACATGATACTTTCTGAACAAATCTAATACAACGCTATTGCCCAGCAAAGAAAAACCCATGTGGGATCAAAGATCAAGTGAGATCGCATGACCTGAGTACAAAATGTAGCTTTTAACAATGCTAGGTGAGCTTATGTGACTCACCAATGGAGGTTTCTTTATATGAGTTTATCGCGCCGAGAATTTCTTGAAGTACTTGCGGTCGCCGCAGCAAGCGGCTTGAGCTTTCCTGGTTTAACTGCCGCTACCCCCCTCTCTGTCACAAAAACACCAAGTGACTTTTATGAAATTCCAAACTATGGAAATGTATCCTTATTGCACTTTACCGACTGTCATGCCCAATTGCTCCCGGTGTGGTTTCGGGAGCCACATATTAATATTGGAGTTGCTGGCATGCTTAACAAAGCCCCTCACCTTGTCGGAGAGCACCTGATCAAGCAATTCAATTTACAGACTAACTCACGTTTATCCCATGCCCATACTTACCTTAACTTTATCGAAGCCGCTAAACAATATGGCAAAGTCGGAGGCTTTGCCCATCTTGCCACATTAGTTAACAAAATACGCGCTCAACGCCCCGGCGCATTACTGCTTGATGGCGGCGATACCTGGCAAGGTTCCGCCACGTCGCTGTGGACAAATGGCCAAGACATGGTTGATGCCTGCCTACTATTAGGTGTTGACATTATGACCGCTCACTGGGAATTCACCTTTGGTGCTGAACGGGTCAAAGAAATTGTCAATGAACAATTGCAAGGTAAAATTGATTTTGTCGCGCAAAACATTATCGATAACGAATGGGAAGAAGCTGTATTTACCCCCTACGTCATCAAGCAAGTCAATGGGGTTAAGGTAGCCATCATTGGCCAAGCATTTCCCTACACCCCGATTGCCAACCCAAGGCACTTCGTCCCAGATTGGAGTTTTGGTATCCGGGAAGATGAGTTACAGGCCACCGTCAACAAGGCAAAAAAACAAGGCGCCCAGGTCATTGTATTACTTTCACACAACGGCATGGATGTTGATCTCAAACTCGCCAGTCGGATCAGAGGAATACATGCCATTCTCGGCGGACACACTCACGATGCCGTTCCCGCTCCCATTCAAATCAAAAACCCAGAAGGTAAAGCCACCCTGGTGATCAATTCAGGCTCCAATGGCAAGTTTTTAACGACACTGGATTTTTCGGTCAAAAATGGCCAAGTCAAAGGCCATCAATGCAAAATCATCCCGGTATTTTCAAACTTGTTACCCGCTGACCCAAAAATGAGTGCATACATTGAAAAAGTCAGAGCTCCTTATCAAAAAAAATTAACAGAAAAACTCGCTGTCACTGATGACTTATTGTACCGGCGCGGTAATTTCAATGGCACCTTCGACCAGGTGATATTGGACGCGATGATGGAACATCAAGAGACAGAAATCGCATTTTCACCCGGCTTTCGCTGGGGCACCACTAAATTACCCGGGGAAACCATCACCTTTGAAGATGTCATGACACAAACAGCAATTACCTATCCCACGGTCACCCGCAATGAGTTAACCGGCGAACGCATCAAACTGGTGCTCGAAGATGTTGCTGACAATTTATTTAACAAAGACCCGTACTACCAACAAGGCGGTGACATGGTGCGCGTCGGTGGATTAAAATATACACTCGATCCCAATCAAGAGATGGGGCACCGCATCAGCCATATGGAGCTCAATGGTAAACCCATTGATGCGAAAAAGAAATATTCAGTCGCTGGCTGGGCCAGTGTACAACCCGAGGTTAAGGAAAACATTGCCATTTGGGATCTCGTTGCTGAATATTTACGTGACAAAAGAACCATAAATGTTAAAGAACTGAACCAACCTCAACTCATTAATGTAAAAAATAATCCAGGTTTCGCCAAGCCAGCGCAGTCCAATCAGAAGGAAAAGGACAACAATCCCAGGCAAAACGGCCATTCCTAACGCGTTTTTTTCAAAAGGTAAATGGAGAATCCAGCAAAGAGTACCGTTGGGAACGTAGCAGCAAAAACCGGATTTAAATTATAAACTAAGCCCACATAGCTAAAAATTTGCCCTAGAATGTGGAATCCGATCCCAACAATGGTACCCACTAAAATGCGATGCCCTGCGCTCACCGAGCGCAAAGGGCCAAGAATGAAAGGTAAAGCTAATAACACCATGATTGCGGTATTTAATGGCGACACGATTTTCACCCAAAAGGCTTGAATGTATTTCCGCGCATCAATCCCGTTATCGGTTAAATAGTTAGCATATTGCAGCAATACCCAGGCGGACATGGTCTCTGGTTTTACAGCCACCACATTCAACAACTCCGGACTCAATAGCGAGGTCCAATTTTCACTGGCAACCTGAGCGATTTCAATGTGATCATCACCAATATCTAATGACTGTATATTTTGCAATGTCCACTGTTCATTATCGCTAAAAACCGCTTGTTCCGCTTTGATCACATGAGTAATATGGTGCTCCGCGTCCAGCTCAAATATATTAACCATGCCCAACCGACCATCAGGTTTAAGCTCCTGAATATTGATAAACTTCATACCGTCACGAATCCATAAGCCACTATCGGCTTGGAAGGCATTTTCACCATACATGGCCAACGAGCGTTTTGCTTCTGCGTAACGCTCAGCCTTCGGTGCTAACAACTCGCCTAATAATCCCGCAACAACCATAAGCAATAAACCAAACATCATCACCGGTCGAAGCATGTCACGAAACGATACTCCGGCAGAGCGCATGGCAGTCAGTTCTGAATGATTTGCCAATCCTCCTAAACCTAACAATACCCCCAATAACGCGGAAACAGGAAATAATTGGTACACCATACGGGGCATCGTAACGATCGAATATTCCAAAGCACCCAACGCGGTATAACTGCCTCGACTGGTCTTATTGAGTTCATCAGCAAAGGTAAAAAAGGTAAATAAAGCTAACAAGACGAGCAACACAAATAATGTCGAGCGAGCAATCGTTACACCCAGGTAGCGATCGATGATTTTCACTTGGTTCTATTCCCCAAAAACATCCATTTCACCCCAAATTGACGCACCATTAACAGCAACAGAAAAACAACACCTAAACCGTGTACCCACCACATCCCAATATAAGGTGATATTTGCTCACTTTTAATCCAGGAGCGTGATAACATCAACAAATACATATAACCAATGAAAACCAATAACGCTAAAAACAAATTAGCAAACCGCCCTTGGCGAGGGTTGGTACGACTCAACAAAACGGCAATAAAAGTTAACAGAAGCACAGCCAACGGCATAGACAAACGCCACTGTAACTCGGCAATTTGCTGAGGCCCGGTATAATTCAACAGTTTGGCGGTAGGCCAAGCCGCCACCGAATACTCGGTTTTTTCGATAACGCGTTGAGCGATACGAATACCACTTTCTTGATACTCGTGGATTCGATAGCCTTTGTCTTTTGGTAACGCTTCAAAACGAAAACCATCCTCTAAAATAATATACCGCACACCATTGCTTTTATCGATTTGCTGGCGACCCGATTTAGCCGAAAAAATATCAACTTTTCCCTCATCATCCAGGTAGACAAAAACATTTTCCATGCGCTTTTTGTTGGCTGACATTTTTTCAATATAAAATACCCCCGCACCGTCTCGAATCTCATGAAACCGTCCGGCCTCTAAAAAACTAAACTCGGCCTCAACTTCAGCCTCATCTCGAATCTCATGCTGGCGCTCTTCCGACCATGGACCTAACCATAAAGCAATCACCGCCACCAAGCCTCCCCAAAATAGTGCTAGATAGCCTGCCGTCTTCATAAAATGAGGGATACCGATACCACAAGCTTCCAATGCTGTCATCTCAGAGTCTTTATACATACGCCCTAAGGAAATGAGTATGGCAATAAATAACGCGAGCGGAATCATCAACACTAAAGCACTTAACGTAAAAAGACTCAGCAACTTGACGATCATATAAGTGGGTAATTCCCCCGCTGCAGCATCAGACATATAGCGCACAAAATGCTTACTTGCAAAAATGACGAGCAACACGCCCAGCACAGCTAAAAATGAGGTATTTACCTCCTTAATAAAATATCGGTTTACAATTTTCATCAAACACCTAAAGGTAATGACAAGCAAATCGAAGTGAGAAGCTGCTGGGTTAGCAACTAATAAACTTTAGTCGAAAAACCAAATAAAAGATAAGCTAGCTGCACAAAAGTCACAACCAAACACATTCGGCACTATACACCAACACCCATCATAACGAGCAAAAAACATTCAGCCTAAGGATCAACATAGAACAAGCGATTAAGAAACAATCAGAGCAATCATAAAACGTTGGATAAATGGCCGCCCATCCTTTACACTTTAATACTGATTTCCTATCCAATCATTGAAAAGTTCGCTTAATGACACAACGTATGACCATGACCCTGCCAAAAATTCTATAATTTTTACCACAACATTGGCTATATATTATCGAAAATCACACAACCATGGATTTCACCATGATTTATTATTTGATTGCCAATTGCGGCATAACAAAATGAAGAGATGGGATCAATGGATACGGTCAAAAAATATCAAGCGAACACCATTTTGATGGTAATACGATGTACATCAAATCCAACCATACGGCTTCTGGAGACCTAATTTCGATTAGCCAAAATATGTTTTGTGTCTCGGATTAAAAACACAATACTTATCTCGACCAATGTTGCGAGATCAGAGACAATTGATTAAAAGTAGGAGTAAGCATGGAATTTGGCGTAAAAAGTGGTAGCTCGGAAAAACGACGTTCTGCCTGTGTGATTGTAGGCATCCACGAACCTGGTAAGCTAACAGAAAGCGCCCAGTTACTCGATGAACTATCCGAGGGATTTCTCTCAAGCATACTGAAGAAAGGCGATATAAAAGGCAAAGTCGGGCAATCTTTGCTCTTACATGCCGTGCCGAATCTGCTCGCTGACCGGGTACTGCTGGTCGGTTGTGGCAAGGAAAAAGAACTCAATGATAGCGAGTTTAAAAAAATCCTGGCTAAAGCAATCAGCAGCCTAAAAAATACCGGCACGCACGAGGCCACATCACACTTAACAGAACTAACCATCAAAGACCGTGATGAACACTGGAAAATACGGCAAACCATAATTTCTGTGCGAGAAAGCTATTACACTTTCGATGCTCTACAAAGTAAAAAAGAAAATAAAAAACAACCGCTCAAAAAGTTTTTTTGCGCAATCAGCCAGCGCAAAAATCAAGCCGATGCAGAAATCGCCGTACATGAAGGCAATGCCATTGCAGACGGCATTGCGCTGGCTAAAGAGTTGGGAAACTTACCGGGCAATATATGCACGCCCAGCTATCTCGCTGACCAGGCAAAATCGTTGGCGAGCCACTTCAAATCCATCAAAACAAAAATTCTTGAAGAAGGAGACATAGATAAGCTGGGGATGGGCGCCCTGCTATCGGTGAGCAAAGGTAGTCGACAACCCGCCAAACTCATAGTGATGGAATATAGCGGCGGAAAAAAAGATGCCAAACCCGTGGTGCTGGTCGGTAAAGGTTTAACCTTTGACGCTGGCGGCATCTCCTTAAAACCTGGCGCCAGCATGGATGAAATGAAATTTGACATGTGCGGTAGCGCTAGTGTATTTGGCACCATAAAAGCGTTAGCAGAAATGGATTTACCTATCAATGTGACCGGCATTGTACCAAGCTCAGAAAATTTACCGGATGGCAATGCAAATAAACCCGGCGATGTTGTCACCAGTATGGCGGGAACAACCATTGAAATACTCAACACCGATGCGGAAGGACGACTCCTGTTATGCGATGCACTGACCTACGCTGAACAATTTAATCCCGATGTCGTCATCGATATTGCCACATTAACCGGCGCATGTGTCATTGCACTAGGTAAACACGCCAGCGGTTTATTCAGCAACTATACGCCGTTAACCAAAGCCATCCAACAAGCCGCTGAGCAAAGCGGTGACAAAGTCTGGGAGCTTCCCCTATGGGACGATTACCAAGAACAATTAAAAACCAATTTTGCCGACGTCGCCAACATTGGCGGTCGTGATGCAGGCAGCATCACCGCAGCCTGTTTTTTATCGCGGTTTACCAAAAAATATCATTGGGCACACTTAGATATCGCCGGAACCGCCTGGCTAACCGGTACCGATAAAGGCTCAACAGGGCGCCCTGTCCCCCTGTTAATTCAATTTCTCATGAATCGCTGTCATGAATAAAAACTAACCCATTGTCGCCAAGGATGGCCCAATGCCGAATATGAATGTTGAAGGCTAGGATCAAGGCACATTAATTGCTGAACCTGATGACTACACTAAAATTTGACGCTGACATGTTATGCCACGAATTGATTTCTACGTTTTAGCTACCAAACGTCCCCATGGCCGAGAATTGTTCGCTTGCCGTCTGATAGAAAAAGCCTATAAACTCGGGCATCAAATGTATATCCATACAGAGAACGAGGCACAAGCTCGATTAATGGATGACTTATTATGGACGTTTAGAGAAAATAGTTTTATACCTCACGAAAAACTCGGTCAAGTGAATCAAGATACCCCCGTTTATATCGGTCACAAAACAGCCCCAACACAACTGAATGATATTTTGATCAACATGACTCGTGAAGTGCCCAACGAACTCACCCAGTTCTCAAGAACCATAGAGCTTGTTGATAATGACCCTGAGATACGTCAACAGGGGCGACAACGCTTTCGTACTTATCGGGATCAAGGATTTCAGGTAACCACTCACCAAGTGAACAGGTAACAAATCATGACTAGTCACCAGAATAATCCACAACAGCAACCCACAAATCATCTTGCTGAAGACGACATGAGTTCATTATCTTTAATCAATGAAGCAGGCATGCCTTCACTCGGCGACATCACCTCCTTAGAAGAGGTCGAGGTCAAGCAAGATAACAAAGAGAGCAATTATCCACTAGATAATACTGAGCAAGAAATTGAAAATCTGCTCAATGATTCGGCTTTATTCGAAAACCACCCAATTGATACCTCCGAGCTATCCAATCTTAACGTGCCAACACTCAAAGAATCGATTGGCGCAGAACCCCTACCAGTCAACTCAAAAGCAACACCAAAAAGCAGCCCGAATCAGCAGGATGGCAACAGTCACATTCCAACCTTGAATACCGAAGTCGATAGCAGCCCTTCACTCGTAACCAGCTCAGTCCCAGCCTCCACTGATAGCCATAAAGCAGGTGATATATTCAACCTGGATGGCAATGTCGATAGTACTATCGATGAAATGGTCTCAGCACTGGACAGTGCCATCAACGAAGCTAAGCAACATACTCAACTCGAAACACAACAGACAGAACAAACGCCGACGAATCAACCGCAAGATACAACGGCTCATGCCTCAGATGACAGCAACACCGGTGACACACCCATCAGCACAGAACAAACACAGACCAGCGTGCAAATCGATGAAACAGCCGTCGAACAACTGGCTTCCAAAATCGACCAACAGCTTGATGATATATTGTCCACACCCAGTGAAACACCCAGTGAAACACCCAGTGAAATAGAAAGCGAAATACAAAATGAAATACAAACCGTACCGGCTTTCGACGATAACAACTTCACACACCCGGACAACCCACAGGATGCCGACGAGCCACCAACCAAACCGTCGACAACAGCCCAAACCCATGCGCCCTTAAACTCAGCACCTCCGACAACAGCTGCCTTATCTCCCCATGATGAATTGCACAAACAGCTATCTAAAAAAATGGATCAGTTCATTGTCGAAGCGGCCGCCACATTGACGGATGAGCTCAACAGACAACTCTCCACCCGTCTAGAAAGCATCATATTGAATTCCATTGACACCATCCTACCTTCACTTTTAGAACAAATCGGCCAAAGTTTACGACAAGAAGTCAAAAACAACGTCAAACAACAACTGCCCACCTTAATTAATGAAGCCATGGGACAAACAACCCGAATCCGCTAAAGAGAATAAGAAAAAATCAAAAACGGTGAAGACTTATCCAAAAAGTGCCAACTACACTTTAGCAGCTATACTTTTTCCCTTAGCACTGCAATGCTATCGGCTTGATCATATTGCAACCGTCTCAGCAAACTAGCAATAACAGCCTATATCGTCGCTGATTAATCAGATATATTGTCGCTTTGTGTAGCAAAACGGTAATATACTCGTTTAGTGGCGCGAATAATTCACTATACTTAATCATCAATTCGCAAAATAACGACAGATATTAGGCAATAACGGTAGCAAAATGGAAAAAACTTACAACCCACAAGCAATTGAACAACACTGGTATCACCGCTGGGAAAAAGAAAACTATTTCGCGCCTCGCGGAACAGGCCAACCTTACTGTATCATGATTCCTCCCCCGAATGTCACGGGCAGTTTACATATGGGCCATGCGTTTCAAGACACGGTCATGGACATATTGATTCGCTACCACCGAATGCAAGGTCACAATACCTTATGGCAAGCGGGTACAGATCATGCTGGCATCGCCACTCAAATGGTTGTCGAACGACAACTCATCGCCGAAGGCAAAACCCGTCACGACCTTGGCAGAGAAAAATTTACTGAACGCGTTTGGGACTGGAAAAAACAATCCGGCGGCGCCATCACCCAACAATTACGCCGTTTGGGTGCGTCGCTAGACTGGTCCCGAGAACGCTTCACCATGGATGACGGTCTATCTGAAGCCGTCCAGCAAGTATTCATTCAGCTTTACCAGGAAGGTCTCATCTATCGTGGCAAACGTCTCGTCAACTGGGATCCGGTACTGCACACGGCAGTTTCTGACCTTGAGGTTTTATCACAAGAAGAAAAAGGCTTCTTATGGTATTTTCGCTATCCCCTAGAAGATAACTCAGGGCATTTAGTGGTAGCCACCACCCGGCCAGAAACCATGTTAGGCGACATGGCCGTTGCCGTTCACCCAGACGATGAACGATATCGACATTATATTGGCAAGCATATCCGCTTACCGCTTACCAACCGTACGATCCCCATCATCGCGGATGAGCATGTCGATCCCGAGTTTGGGACTGGCTGTGTAAAAATCACCCCTGCCCACGACTTCAACGATTACGACATTGGCAAACGTCATCAATTGCCCATGATGAATATTTTTACCGCCAATGCTTGTCTCAATGAAAATGCCCCAACGGATCTGCAAGGCATGGATCGCTATGAGGCTCGCAAAAAAATCGTAGCACTTTTAGAGCAACAAGATCTTTTAGAAAAAGTTAATGATCACACGCTCATGGTGCCACGAGGCGATCGCAGTGGCGCCGTGGTTGAACCTTACTTAACCGACCAATGGTATGTCAAAGTTGGACCGCTCGCTGAACCAGCCATTGACGCGGTGAAAAATGGTGACATTCAATTTGTCCCAGATAACTGGAAGAATACCTATTTCGACTGGATGAACAACATCGAAGACTGGTGTATTTCCCGACAAATTTGGTGGGGTCATCGCATCCCGGCCTGGTACGACCCGCAAGGTAATATATATGTCGGGACCAATGAATCCGAGATTCGACAAAAGCATTCACTCAGCAACGACATTCAACTCAGCCAAGACGAAGATGTACTCGATACCTGGTTTTCTTCAGCACTATGGCCCTTTTCCACCTTAGGCTGGCCTAATGAAAGCCCTGAGCTGAAAACATTCTATCCCACCAGCGTATTAGTTACCGGCTTTGATATTATCTTCTTTTGGGTCGCACGCATGATCATGATGGGCCTGAAATTTACCGGCCAGGCACCCTTTAAACAAATTTACATCCATGGCCTAGTACGAGATTCCCATGGCCAAAAAATGTCAAAGTCCAAAGGCAATGTATTAGACCCCATTGATCTCATTGATGGCATTAGCTTAGAAGCACTGCTCGAAAAGCGAGCCAAAGGGCTCATGCAGCCCAAAATGGCTCAAAAAATTGAGCAATCCACGAAAGCAGATTATCCTAATGGCATCCCGGCCTTTGGCACCGATGCGCTGCGTTTTACCTATGCCGCACTGGCCTCAACCGGCCGCGATATAAATTTTGATTTAAACCGCATAGAAGGCTATCGCAACTTTTGCAATAAGCTGTGGAATGCCGCCCGTTATGTGTTAATGAATACCGAACATCAAGACTGTGGTCAACAAGCTGGCGAACTGCAGCTCAGCTTAGCCGATCGATGGATTATGGGGCGATTACAAAACACCATTCAGCAATCGACTCATGCTATGTCGCAGTATCGCTTTGATCACATGGCGCAAGCAATCTATGAATTTGTCTGGCATGAATACTGTGATTGGTATTTAGAGTTGTGCAAAGTGGTCTTGCAAAATGAGCAAAGTAGTGAAGCGGAAAAACGCGGCACGCGGCACACCTTAGTCAATGTACTTGATGCCCTGTTGCGTCTATCACACCCGATCATCCCTTATATCACTGAAGAGATTTGGCAAAAGGTCGCGCCACTGGCCAATTGTTCCGGCGATACCATCATGCATCAAGCCTACCCGAGCTATGACTCAGATTGCATCGATACAAAAGCCATTGAAGAACTTGAGTGGGTCAAAAAAGTCATCCTAGGTGTGCGAAAAATTCGCAGCGGCATGGATATCGCACCCGGTAAACCGCTACCCATGTTGTTACAAAACTTTTCTCAACAAGACCAGCAATATCTCGCCAACAATCAGCAATATCTAATGCGCTTGGCAAAATTACAGTCCATCGATTGTATTGAAAAAGCAAACGCACCCGAATCTGCCACAGCCTTAGTCGGCAACATGAAAGTGCTTATCCCACTGGCGGGGTTGATTGACAAACAAGCCGAGTTAACCCGACTCAACAAAGAAATAGAGAAAACGTCGAAAACCCTAAACGCTTGCCAGCAAAAACTCAACAATAGCAATTTTGTTGATCGCGCACCGGTAGCTATCGTCGAAAAAGAAAAAGAGAAACTAGCAGAATATCAATCCGCGTTAAACAATCTCAATGAGCAACGCACCAAGATTGAAGCTTTGTAATCAAATCTAATCAGACAACCACAGAACCATTCTGTGGTTGTCCTACCAAGCAGCAAAAAATTTAATAAAAGGCCCATATACGAATGATGAGACTAAGCGATCATCCGTATAAGAGCTCTCTACCAGCGTTTTACTGTTCACTTTAATCCCATCATCATTCGGTTCATGGTGAAGCCCGGTTTCTTTATAATAGGCATGTAAATGAAAATCAATGCCCAAAGATACGCCAAACCGAGAATCTTGGTAGCGCTGAATATACGTAATCGGTAAGCGAAGATTTAAATTCATACCTAACGCATACTGTTCTTCTGTCTTAAGTTGTTTACCAGTGATATCCTTAATCTCTTGCCGAGCACTATCACTGATGTCAAACCGTGCAATACCCACAATACTTTCTCCTTCCGGGGAAAAAGTAATATAAGCATCTTCTCCCATCAAGAACTGAAACCAGTAGTCACCCGAGGCCCAGCTGTCATAATTTCTCACCAATTGATTAAACGGTCCATCTTTTTCCATGTAATAGCCAAATAAATCAAAGCTGGTTTTTTTGTCGAAATAAAGCGAAGAGGGAGCGATTATCCGGTCACGAATAAATGACGTTGGGTTAGACACGCGGGATTCAGAATCATATAACAACAACAACTGGGGATGGGTATGCGTCGAATAGGCCAGGCCTCGCTTCAAGCCATATTGATTCACAAAATAAAATGCATAAAACTGATGTAAGCTTTTAAAATCACCCGTATTAAAAGTGTCCTCGCCAGTCGAGCTCTCCGACAATTTAATCGAACCCTTAGTTTCCGAGGAGCCAATGGTCAAACCATATTTTCGCCACATGAATGAACCGACAAAATTATCATAACCAATAGCACTACCGTTTTGATATTGGATTCGCGCATATAGGGATTCCAACCAAGTCAGTGTCATATCGATACCATAGGTCGCCCCACTTTTATAATCAATATCACCCGCCATACGCTCCTGAGTAGGGTCTAGCACATCAGGTATGCCGCTACCATCATCATTCAGCCCTGGCAACCAAGTTTGCTGATAACTTTCCGTTAAACCACTGATAGATCCGATGCGAACCGAGGTATAAACCGCAGCAGATACTGACAAAGACGTCATCAGCCCACCGATCATAACAACTATTTTAATGAAATTAATCATTCCCCTCACCCATTAATGAACCCGACAAACTGCGACACACCAACGTCCTAACAGCCAGCTGACTTCCATTCTAACGTGGCAAAATGTTGAAATATCAATGTGCTAAATTTATTTAGCGTGCTGCCCACCGGTTTGCTACCGAAGATTCACAATAACAAGTGGGTTACTTTTTGAAGGGTATATTGTTTTTATGAAATATTATTATGTAATTATACTACAAGCCAGATGGCAATCTAAAAATAAAAAATATTTGCCTGACATTGGTATTAAGCGCCAATTAAGAAATACCAATGAACCGTGTTAACAATGGGTCAACTCACTCCCCTTCCCGTATGGCAAAAGACAAGGCCAAGCCCGGCTGTTCATCAATACAAAATACCGAATGCCAAGCACAATGATCAAAGTCTGCTTGTGGTAACAAAATAATATCGCCGGGTGACAACATATGGCCAAAACCATGTTCCACTAACTGTTGGGTAAATGCCGGTGTTCGGTTAATTAAGCAATCCAGCACATCTTTGTCTTTCTCTTCCAAATGATTGGATAACCAACTATCCTGCTGATAGTGATTTAGAAAATCATTGACCGCAGAGCTATCAACAAACAATTCAGCCAAGTCTCGCTGATGATTTGAATCATCTAAAAAATTTTGAATCTGGCGAATCAAGCTGCGCCTGGGTAAACACAACCAGGCTGTACGCCCGTAGAGCTGGGCAAACAAAACCCCTTTATGCCCACGTTCCACATCATGATGAAATTGAGCGCCGCCATTGGGCGCATTAAAGTATACAATGCGCTCAACAAACTCAATACTCTCCAGGTCTAATAACGATCTCAGATAATGATTAATTTTCTCATTCTGAGTCACCAGAACCGATTCAGGAAAAACCGCTTCTTGTAACTGCCCGACTAATTTTTGACGCAACAGATCAGCGGCCACATCCTCATAACCTTCCATGCCAAACGAGAACCGAAAACGCAAAGAATCATCGTCTTCCTCGAACGACAACCAAGATACTTTTATCCACAAATCTTCAGCGATCAACGTCTCATCTTGCAATGCATCAAATTCTAGCTTCTCAATTTCCTGCCGATCACCCAAATCGTGCAGGCTCGATAAACATTCAAATGAGGGGGATAAACGTTGTGCATAAGGCGCCTGAGCCAGTAGCTCACCACAGTCTTGTTCAACTAACACATCCTTCATCAACTGCATGGAGCGTTGTATGGAGTCTTGATAAACAGCGAGCTGATCAATTACCAAGCGCGACAAAAAAACCGGGTGAGCGTTATCCCAACGCACCTTTTCTAGCGCCAAGGGTCCTTGCTCGACATGTGATTCACACGTCAACCAACCCAGCTGAACACCTCGTCGCCTTAGCTGAAAAAAAGTGTCGCTGTTTTTAGGTGGCTGCGGTTGATAGGTTAAGGTCTGAACAACAGGCAGCCCATCATCCAAAAAGACCTCATGCGCCAATAAAATCTGCTCAATAAAACGGAGCCAGCACGGATTAGGTTGCCAAATCTGGTAAAGCACAGCCAATACCTGCCACGATGGTGCCTGACCGCGAATAATGCGGTATAAGGCGACAAACACCGAAACCCGTTTATTGGCCGCGCAGTGCACAAATATTTTGTCGTTTTTCAGCGCATCCAAGCGCTCGCAAAAATCATCAAATCCCTCAACAGAAGGCGACGTCCAAATAACCGGAATATGATAATAGCGCATCCCTAACGCTAGCACGGTTTGACCTTCATCGGCTAACGCATAGTCAGTCTCATGCAAACCTAAATTAACCACCGCCTGATATCCAGCCTCAGCGATCACCGTTAATTCATTTTCACTGGGCTGCCCGCCGGTTATTAATGATTCAGAATACGCGTAATAATTATGTATGTCGTTAAGGCTCATATGACAACAACTTGCTATTCAAAGTAAAGGTTTTGGGGTGAAAGGCTAATTGTATCACGCTAGGGAGCGTTCTCAATGATTGCAGCTCTAGGATAAAACAGGGAGAAAGAATGGACAAATGATCAAATTACGTGACAAAGCTAACAATAAAAAGCAATGCTATTGGAGTTAAGCAATGCTTGACCGTTACGTTTAACTAACAGAAATGAGAAAGAAATTAGCGACAGTATTTTATTAATTCAGTTGTTTCCTCCTCTGCCCACTCGGCTCCATCGGATGGAGCCTTATTTTTACATCAATGCAATAAGAGCTTACCGATAAAAATCAAAAACGAATCATTCCTCAAGGGGTTAAACAAGCCAATTATTCGGCTAAATTTTAATCGAATGACGCGATCGAGTTACCATCAACCCCAAAAAACCACAGGCCAACAACATTGCCGTCATCGGCTCCGATACGTGATTTGCTGCCGCCATGGTAGTAGCCACACCAGCAATCATACCGATGGCATCAATATCCGCACCATCTGTACCGCTTCCGCTGCTGCCATCCGTAATTTTCACCAGTTGAAAAAATTCATCTGCCGATAGATTGCCTAACAACGAATCAATATCAAACTGAAAAATGTTAGTCTTCCGCGTCTGGCCGGTTGTTGCGTCACTGCCTTGCACCGATATCACGACACTGCTAGCGAAATCAAATTGCCTACCTTGATTACTTATTAAAGAAACCTGTAAATTTTCTTGGTCTTCCACCTCATAGATGAACAGATCATAATCAGCGCTGCCTCCACCGATAATTTCATTATCGCCAAATTCAACAACCATTGCCCCACCCACACCTAACGAAACAGTGGTACCACCGTTGTTAAAATAATCAGGTGCCTTAGATATCCGCTGATTGACATCCGCTTCCGACAATTTTTGTGGGCCACTAACAGACGTATCATAGTTTACGATGCTGTTAGCGAAAACTAAATGATCACCGTAGGTATCCTCCAACGGATAGGCCCACGCAGAATTAGTAAAAACGATTAACCACAAAAAGACCACATACCTAAGAAAAACTCCATTCTTTCTTTTCATAATCGCTCCTAATAGTGTACTCATAAGCGTACCTGCAACAATCAGGCAAATACGCACACATAAAGAATCATTTGTACTAATAACCAACAAGTTGAACAAAAAGCTGCCATAATGTTTTGTTATTCTTCATGTAATGTACACAGCTTGTCCAATGCATTGTAAACCTAAACTTACAATTATCGTAAACTGTCGTTATTGAACAACAACATTGGATCTCATGCTTATTTTAACACTGACTTATCCAACAAGATAAGTAATTTTTCCCCAAAAAATTCTTGATATTCCCTCTGGATATTCGGTGGATTATATCGACAGAGATGTAAGAGAATAGCACACACCTACTACACGTGCATATATACCCAAAGCAGTCATGTGCTGATTAATCAATCAGTTAAAATCACCTGTCGGTTCTGTACATCAAAAACAACCCACTTAGCAAGCACGTCATAACTATAAGCACTATCTGTTGCTAAGTTGTGACACATCACGTACCGCACCGCGTGAAGCACTGGTGGTCATTGCCGCATAGGCTTTTAACGCGCTGGACACCACTCGCTCTCGATTTTCAGGCTGCCAAGCCAATTCCTTTTTAGCAAGCATCGCTTGCCTACGTTGCTCCAGTTCTGTTTCCGATACCGATAACTCAATGCTTCGATTAGGAATATCAATGGCGATCGTATCCCCTTCCTGAACCAGCGCAATAGTGCCACCTTCCGCCGCTTCCGGTGAAACATGTCCAATGGAAAGCCCCGAAGTACCGCCTGAAAAACGTCCATCAGTAATCAGCGCACAAACTTTACCCAAACCTTTTGATTTTAAGTAGCTGGTGGGATATAACATCTCTTGCATGCCTGGCCCACCTCGTGGCCCTTCATAACGAATCACCACCACATCGCCGGCCACAATCTGATCACCTAAAATCGCCTCGACGGCAGCTTCCTGGCTTTCAAATAAGCGAGCCGGACCCGTAAATATAAAAACACTTTCATCAACCCCGGCGGTTTTCACCACACAGCCTTCTTTGGCAATGTTGCCATAAAGCACCGCTAAACCGCCTTCCTTGTTATAAGCGTGCTCGATATTTCGGATACAACCGGCCTCACGATCTACATCCAAATCAGGCCATCGTTTCTCTTGGCTAAATGCTTGGGTGGTACGCACATTACCCGGCCCGGCCCGATAAAACGTCTTCACCTGCTCATCATTTGTTGTGTAAACATCCCATTTTTCCAGCGCCTCACTTAATGTCGCACTGTGTACTGTCGGAACATCGTTATTGAGCAAACCCGCTCGATTCAACGCCCCTAAAATGCCCATCACACCACCGGCCCGATGCACATCTTCCATATGATACTTTTGGGTACTTGGCGCGACTTTGCACAAGTTAGGCACTTGCCGTGACAAACGATCGATATCCGCCATGGTAAAATTGATTTGCGCTTCTTCCGCCGCCGCCAGAAAATGCAATATGGTATTGGTTGAACCGCCCATGGCAATATCTAAACACATGGCATTTTCAAAGCTTTTAAAGGAGGCGATGTTACGCGGCAATACCGAATCATCATCCTGCTCATAATACCGCTTTGCCAACCGCACAATATGTTGCCCCGCATTTAAAAATAGTTGCTTACGATCGGCATGGGTGGCCAACATGCTACCGTTGCCTGGCAACGACAAACCTAACGCTTCAGTGAGACAATTCATGGAGTTGGCGGTGAACATGCCCGAACAAGAACCACATGTCGGACAAGCCGAGCGCTCATACTGTTCCGCATCGCTATCACTGACCGCACTGTCGGCCGCCATCACCATCGCATCGACCAAGTCTAATTTTAGACTTTTCCCGCCAATCACCGCTTTGCCCGATTCCATGGGACCACCTGAAACAAACACCGTTGGGATATTTAAGCGTAACGCCACATTTAACATGCCTGGGGTAATTTTGTCACAATTGGAGATACACACCAAGGCATCCGCACAATGCGCATTGACCATATATTCCACCGCATCGGAAATAATTTCTCGAGAAGGTAAACTGTACAGCATACCCGCATGCCCCATGGCAATGCCATCATCCACGGCAATGGTATTAAATTCTTTGGCAACGCCACCGTGTTGTTCAATTTCCCGGGCCACCAGTTGCCCTAAATCTTTCAAATGAACATGGCCTGGCACAAACTGGGTAAACGAATTCGCAATAGCAATAATGGGTTTATCAAAATCACCATCAGACATACCAGTGGCCCGCCATAAGGCGCGTGCACCTGCCATATTTCGCCCGTGAGTTGTTGTTCGTGAACGGTAACTCGGCATATTACTACCCCTTTATTAATATCAGTTATTATCATTAACAAGGCGAAACCACAGGCATCGCTCTGCCTAATAAATACTCACCTAGTGACCATGAATTCTACCAAATTGAAGACTAAACAGGTAATATAACTCACATTGAGAATACCCCCCTAAACTCCATCACCTATAAACAAACAATGAAGGTTCAATTTGAAAGAAAATAACCTGCCGCCAGCCTTTGTCGATGGATTTCGGCGCTCATCACCTTATATCAACGCCCATAGAGGACGTACTTTTGTTATTGTTTTTAGCGGCGCTGCGGTAGATGACCCACATTTCCCCAATCTCATTCATGATTTAGCCCTATTAAACAGTTTGGGCGTCAAATTGATTTTGATCCATGGCATACGCCAGCAACTCGATCATCATTTAAAACAAAAACAGCTTGCCAGCCAATTTCATAACGGGCTGCGCATTACCGATGATGCCGCTTTAGTCTGCGTGCAACAAGTTATCGGCATGGTACGCATGCAAATCGAAGCTTTACTCTCCATGGGATTACCCAACTCCCCCATGGCCGGCGCACGTATTAACCTATCTGGCGGCAACTTTATTACCGCCCGCCCACTCGGCCTGCACGATGGCATCGATTATTGCCATACAGGAGAAGTACGTCGTATCGATAGCACAGGGATAAAAAATAGCCTCAATGATAATCGCATCGTTTTATTATCACCCATTGGTTATTCTCCAACCGGCGAAATCTTTAATCTGTGCGCAGAAGATATGGCTGTTCATGTGGCAACCCAACTACACGCCGACAAATTGCTCTACCTCACCGACTTTGAAAAAATGTTCAAAACCGATGATGACGAAATCAAAGAATTGTCCATTGCCAAAGCCAAACAATTACTGCGCAACGCTGATAATTTTTACAATACGGTGACCCAAAGTTATATCCAAAATGCAGTACAAGCTTGCGCCCAAGGCATCCGCCGTGCTCACTTAATCAATCGGCATTGGGATGGTGCATTACTGATCGAACTATTCACACGTAACGGTATCGGCACACTAATCACCGCAGACGGCTATGACAAAACTCGCCAAGCTACCATTGATGACGTCGGGGGCATTATCGAACTCATTGAACCGCTGGAACAAAAAGATATTCTAGTTAGGCGCTCCCGGGAATTACTGGAAATGGAAATCAACCATTTCACCGTCATGGAAAGAGACGGAATGATTATCGCTTGTGCGTCACTATACCCCTTTGAAGACGAGGCTTGCGCAGAACTTGCCTGCCTCGCCGTCCATCCTGACTATCAAAAAGAAGGCCGCGGAGATAGTTTACTTTCTATACTTGAACGTGACGCTAAAAATAAACAATTGACTAAACTCATCGTATTAACCTCAAAGACAGCCCATTGGTTTATCGAACGAGGTTTTTTAGCCGCCGAGCTGGATGACTTACCGGTGAAACGGCAAGCCATGTACAATTATCAACGACGCTCGAAAGTTTTTATCAAACCGTTATATAGCTCCAGAAGTTGATATCCAGTCGAGTTAAGGGTTCGCCCCAGCTCAGAGTTTGGGCTTGGTTTCAAACACCTTCATTTTCAGGGATGAAAATGTAGAGCGTATAGGGATATATTCACAGCGTGTTTTGAAACCAAGCCCAAATTCTGAGCCTTTAGCTAGCGGTACAAAAATAAGTGAATGTCTGGATATCAACTTCCGGAGCTATAAAAATAGCAAGTGACGTGCTAATCAATAAAGAATGGCGCCATCGCTTCTCTAATAATACTTAAGCGATAGGACCTCCATCTTGCGAACAACCCATACGGCGAACCCAACGAGCACCCCAGCCCACATTTTCATCCCTTTCCTGTGTATCATTTGCAGCTTCTTATATTTCCATAAGATAAGTCAGGCGGCCACCGTTTATGATTCGAAACTAGATTGGCAAACCTTGGAAACCAAGCATTTTTACATTCACTTTCACCAAGGTTTATCAGCACTGGCGCAAACAGTGACCCATATGTCGCCCAGTGTCTACCAAGAAATCACTCATTTTTTTAATTGGCAACCTCGTCAAAAAACCCACGTGATATTAGTGGATCGTATCGATATTGCCAATGGTGCCGCTTCCCACCTTCCAAATAACGTCATGGTCTTGCATGCCACACCACCCAATGATATCTCGGGCTTGGAAGATTTCGACAACTGGTTAGCCATTGTCTTTCGCCATGAATTTACTCATATCGTGCATCTCGACAAAGCCCAAGGTCTACCGTTATTTTTGCGCTCTGGATTAGGCCGCCTGCCCTTATTATTCCCCAACACATTTGAGCCACCTTGGATCATAGAAGGTATTGCCACATTCATTGAGACAAATTCAACAACAGGGATTGGCCGAGGCCAAAGCAATTATTTTCGCGGTTTGATGCGCAATGAAGTGCGTCATGGTATCAAATCATTACGCGCCGTTAACCAACCGATGCTCTCCTGGCCCAGCGGAACAACGCGCTATCTCTACGGTGTGTATTTTTTTCAATTTTTACGAGACACCTATAGCACCCATAAAATAAAACAATTTATTGACGAATATAGCCATTTCCCGATTCCGTTTTTTCTCAATACCAATAGCCGACACGTGTTCAGCAAAGACTTTTATGAATTATGGCAAGCTTTTCATATCTACTTAAAAAATCAATTTGATCCAGAAATACAAGAGATACACAAACAAGGTATTCGAGCCGGAAAAAAAATCACTGATAGCGGATTTAATAGCGGCTTCTCTCGCAGTGATGCCGAGGGCAACAGTTATTTCATCACCACCGATCGCATCCACCAGACAAGCCTAAAAAAGTATTCGCCAGCACAACAGAGTCAAACGATGATCAGCGAAGTATTTGGGCAATATTTTGACCTCCATAAACACAGCGGTATCATTTTTTCTCAGTATGACATTGAGCAATCCGTCAATCGTTTTGCCAATCTCTACCACATCGATACTCATTCCGGTCAAACCACCCAACTGAGCCACACCGGCCGATATATTCAGGCAAGCTGGGGACCGCAAGGAAATAACATCGCAGCCATCCAAAATGCCTCGGGCAAACATGCTTTAGTTTTATTGGAAAAAAATGGCGAACGGCAAGAAACTTTATGGCAAGGTGATGCCAACACCATTATCGGTAGCATTGATTGGTCACCTAAAGCAGCCATTATTATCGCTTCCGTTTGGCGCCCCACACTGGGTTGGAATCTAGAGATTTTTGATTTATCCAGCAAACGCTGGTCGCCATTAACTCAAAATCGTTTCATTGAAGGTCAGCCACAATTTAGCTCTGATGGAGACAGCATTGTTTTCACCGCAGACTACAATGGAAGATATAATATTTATCGATATTTTTTTTCCGAGCAACGCACATTTCAATTGACCAATGTCATGGGCGGTGCCTTCTATCCTTCGTTATCCCCACAAAACACTTTATATTATGCAGATTTGGATCAAACAGGGTTTAATCTTTATGAAATGGCCGCCATTGAGCAAGTAGCCGTAGATATTCCCACAACGACCCCGCCCACCTCACCGCCCACTAACAATGAACCACCACCTCAAACCAACACCATCTCGCTAGCACCGTATCTGGCACTCAATCATATTATGCCCACGTATTGGTTCCCCACCTATCGCTCCGATAACAGCAAATCATTATGGGGTATGGTGACCAGTGGCGCGGATCCACTCGCCCGTCATAGCTATGAACTAGCAATTGCTTATGACTCGGACAATCGACTTTTTGAAAGCGAAGCAAGATATATGTATGACGCGCTTAGACCGACTATTTTTTTCTCCTTTGAGCGCATCAACACACCAACACCTTTCATCTTCGACAGAAATACCGTTGTCGTGCGCACTGATCGATTATCTGTCAACAGCATATTCCGCTTCAATGAAAAGAATCATCAAAAAGGCCTATTTCTTGGCGCACAACATGAACGTGCTTATCTGGTTTCCCCAAATGAACTTTCAGGTGAAGCAAGTAGCGAAAAAAATACGGTCGGCGTTGGTGGTTTTGCGCAAAACACATCCCTAAAAATACTGACGGTCGCCCCTGCCAACGGACTGCGCATCAATACCACCATCGAACAAAGCCGAAGATCGGCCTCCAATACCACAGGCACCACAATCACCACACGCCTGCAGGCTTTTTCTCCTATCATCGGGAAAAATAACGTCCTTTCAGGCCAAGTAATTTTAGGACACGGAACCCAACATGCCACACCATTTCAATTAGGCGGCAATGCCTCGTCTTTATTAACCCCGTTATCTTTCGCCATTGGCAAACGCAGCTTCCCATTACATGGCTACCCGGTAAATGCCTTCATTGGTCGCAACATCGACTATGCCGCAGTCGCTTGGCACCTCCCCCTCGCACGACTAGAAACAGGCATCATGGCACCCCCCATCGGCATCACCAAACTCAACGGAAAACTCTATGCCGAAGCCGGCCGCGCCTGGGATGATAGCAATACCGGCAAAGACTGGTCGCGCAGCCTCGGATTTGAAATCATAGGCAATATCACGCTAGGCTATCGGTTTCCAATCATCATCAATCTCGGCATCGCTGCTGGACTTGATCAGCTCGGTGAGAAAACATCTTATCTAAGTGTTGGCGCTCCTTTTTAAAACAGCGTCTTATTCTTTGCGCTTGCTCGCCGCAATACGCATTCTCAACGAATTGAGCCGGATAAAACCCTCGGCGTCCGCTTGATTATAAGCACCCGCATCCTCTTCAAAGGTGGCAATATTGGCATCGAACAAACTGTCATTCGCGGATTCACGCCCAACCACCATGACATTACCTTTGTATAATTTCAAACGGACTTGGCCATTCACGGTGTGCTGTGATTGATCGATCATGGCTTGTAACATAAGTCGCTCCGGCGCCCACCAATAACCGTTATAAATTAAGCTGGCATAACGCGGCATTAACTCGTCTTTTAAATGCGCGGCTTCCCGGTCCAGGGTGATGGATTCAAGAGCACGATGGGCTTTTAACATGACGGTGCCAGCGGGGGTTTCATAACAGCCTCGCGATTTCATACCTACATAACGGTTCTCTACAATATCCAAACGACCAATGCCATGGCTGCCGGCAATTTTATTGAGCTCGGCCATCACGGTCGCGGGGCTCATGGCTTGCCCATCCATTGCCACAATATCACCGGCTTTAAAATCCAAGGTGATATATTGCGCTTCATCAGGGGCTTGTTCCGGCGATACCGTCCAGCGCCACATGGCGGCTTCAGGTTCACACCAAGGATCTTCCAACTGGCCGCCTTCATAAGAAATATGCAACAAATTAGCATCCATAGAATAGGGGGATTTTTTACCGACTTTTTGTTCAATAGGAATGCCGTGTCGATCGGCATAGGCCAACAGGGTTTCCCGCGAGGAAAGATCCCATTCACGCCACGGCGCAATCACATGCACATCAGGCTTTAAGGCGTAATAACCCAGCTCAAACCGCACCTGATCATTGCCCTTGCCGGTGGCACCGTGCGACACCGCATCCGCGCCGGTTTCATTAGCGATTTCAATTTGGCGTTTTGCGATGAGTGGCCGGGCAATGGAGGTGCCCAATAAATATTCCCCTTCATAAATCGCGTTAGCCCGAAACATCGGAAACACAAAATCCTTGGCGAACTCTTCCCGCAAGTCATCGATATAAATTTCTTTGACGCCGAGTTGCTCAGCTTTTTCACGGGCCGGCGCAACTTCTTCTCCCTGGCCAATATCCGCCGTAAAAGTCACCACTTCACACTGATAGGTCTCTTGTAACCACTTAAGAATAACGGAGGTATCCAATCCACCTGAATACGCTAAAACTACTTTTTTAGTCATAAATAATTTCTCATCATTAAATAACATAAATCAAACGCAAAAAGCCGCTGTTAACAGCGGCTTTTTTTCGGGCGAGCGATTTAATGGAGGACGATCCTACTGCCATTAAGCAATGTGCATGTAAATTAAGCTTTCGCTTTTGCACCACGCTTTGCACTGCGCCGTAACCGCGACAATAATCGACGGGCCATTTCACCAAACAATTCAGTTTGCGTCGGATGAGGATGAATCGCCTGCGCCACTTGTTCCAAGGTCAACTCAGCCGACACCATCATCACCGCTTCACCGATCAAGGTATCTGCATGGTCAGCCAGAAAATGCACACCCACGATCTTGTGACTTTGCTTATCGGCCACAATTTTGATCATGCCCTGAGTTTCATTGGTGATCATCGCTTTGGCATCAATGCTCATGGGCATTTTCACCTCTGCAGCATCAATGCCTTTGGCCTTCGCTTCCGCTAATGACAAACCCACAAAAGCCGCTTCAGGCCGGGTAAAAATCACCCCTGAGTCTTTCTCTTGGTAGTAATGCATTTCTTCGCCAATAATATTATTGGCAGCAATACGCCCTTGTTGACCCGCTGTGTGGGCCAACATCAAACCACCCACCACATCGCCTGCCGCATAAATGTGACTGACATTGGTGCGGCTTTTACTGTCGACTTTAATGGCACCCTTGTCCACTTGAACACCCGCATTATCTAACATCAACGGGGCAACCACTGGACGCTTGCCGGTGGCCATGATGACATAATCACAGTCAACCATCGCCGTATTGCCATCTGCATCATCAAACTGAATCTGCATATCGCCGGGCTGACCTGAAATCTTACCCACCTTCGCCGAGCTAAAAATGCTTAAATTGGGATCGGCATTTAAAATCTCGGTCAAATGCTTGGCAATTTCCGGTTCCACTTCTGCCAGAATACGATCAAGCCCTTCTAACAAGGTGACTTGGGCACCGAAGTCCTGAAATATTTGCGCCATTTCCACACCGATGGCACCGCCACCAATCACCCCCAGACGAGTAGGAATTTTTTCCAAATTCCAAACCGTATCCGAGGTTAACACGCCACCGGAGACTAAACCTTCTTTAGCGCCAGGAATGGGTGGTACAAACGGCGGCGCACCGGTAGCGATGACCGCACAACCAAAGGTAATGTGCTCACCTTGCGATTTATCGCCTTCCAGCGCCCGTTGGTGAGGATTATCCGTATTGCCTGAGGTATCAACAAAAATTCGATGCTCGGTTTCAAAAGAAGCCAGTCCTTGGATGACTTTTATTTTCACCCCGGTATCGGTTTTTAAAGCCATTTGACCACGGCTTTCTAACACACCGCGCCGAGTCTTCTCCAACAACGCCCAGTTGAGTCGTGCGTCAGTGGTACCTTCGACGCCTAAATGTTTATCATGAGCACGATCGCGAATACGATCGGCTGCCGCCCGCCACGCTTTGGAAGGGATACAACCACGCCACAAACACTCGCCACCAGGGAAAGGTGCATCATTGATCATCGCCACCTTGATACCGTGTTCAGCAAGATCACGTGCGCAATCTTCGCCACCCGGTCCACCACCAATCACTACCACGTCGTAATCCCAATCGCCTTCTGGAATCATCGGGCCGGGTGCTCCCATCCAGTATTCGGGATGTTCAATCAGCTCTTTCAAACTATTTAGGTAAGTGGCAACTTCAGCACCATTCACCACCCGATGATCCGCAGTCACCGTCAACGGCATGCCTTCTGGTCCGGCAGAAGAAATCGCTAAAATAGCAGCCGTGCCTGGGGTAGGAATCGCGTCAAAATAACTGACCCCAAGCATCCCCATGTTGGATACCATGAAAGTCGGATTGGCATATTCTTCAGGGGCTAAACGCCGCTTACGGGCACGTTTCACCAAATCAGCCCAGGCTTCATTGAGCTCATCTAAGGACTTAGATTCACATTGGCGCAACACCGGTACCACTAGGCCACCACCGTCAGCCGCCACCGCCATACCCACATCGACCTGATCCCGCTCCACTAACTTGTCAACCGGCTGATAACACCAATTTATTGTAGGATGCTTTTCCATTGCCAAGGCACAAGCTTTGGCAATCGCCACCGTCACCGAAATACCATTTTTCTTGGAGGCTTTGATTAACGCATCTGGCTTGGCATTCACCAAGGTTCTGAAGGTTGGCATGGTCAATGACGCGGTCATGGAATGACTCACCGCTCTTTCCATCGCCGTCATGGCACGCCCATGGCCAGGCACTTGCACTTCAGGCATCACATGCGCCGGCGTCTGCCTAGCAATTTCCGAAGGCCGCTCAATCGGTTGAGCAGCTAACACATCACCGCCGACAATAATGCCATTGGGACCGGTACCACGCACGGTATTTAAATTAACGTGCAATGATCCAGCTAATTGCCGAGCGTAAGGTGTCGCAACTTTATTATCTGGTCGCGGAACAGGTGCTGCGGTAGGTATTGATGCATGTAGCAACCCTGCTTTTCGTCCGGGCGCTGGGTGTTTTTCTGCCACCACATGGCGAGCCACCTTGGCTGAAGGCCCGGTGGCTGATGTTGATTTATGACTGGATGCAATTTGCCCGGTCAAGACACTCGAAGGGGAATCAACCAGATAAGCAATAGCTTCTCCCACTGGCACCACACTATCAACGTCAGTGAGTGGCCCAGAAAGATAACCTTCCCGGAACACTTCCACATCCATAACCGCTTTGTCAGTTTCAACGGTGGCAACAATGTCCCCCCGCGCAATGGCATCGCCAATGGCTTTCTCCCAACTCACTACCACACCTTCGGTCATGGTATCGGAGAGTTGCGGCATTTTTATGACATAACTGGCGTCCTCAGGACCACCTGGCGAGGCCGGCGGCTCAGCGGATGAAGAGGCTTTATCTGCTGGTGATACCACAGCGGCTTGCTCGCTCTGTACATCCTGTTCATTGGCCACCAAATAAGCAATCACGTCGCCTACCGGTACCACAGAATCAACCGCCATCAGCGGCCCTGACAAGTAGCCATCACGAAAGACTTCCACGTCCATGACTGCTTTATCGGTTTCAACCGTGGCAACGATATCGCCTCGTTCGATTTTATCACCAATATTTTTTTCCCAACTCACCACCACACCCTCGATCATGGTATCCGAAAGCTGGGGCATTTTTATGACATAAGGTTCAGCCATTGCGAATCCTGCAGTTACGTAAGGAATGAGCATAAAACAACGTGCTCAAGTGCTTTCATACTCATTCCTAAATCTTGCGTTAAGGCATTTGACTCAGATCATGATTGAATCAAATACGGATTATCATCGAAGCCCACACAAACATTGCTGAATGGTAATTACCTAGATGGGTATTACCGACCCAGCATTTTCAACACACAATCAACCACATCTTTTGGGTTAGGTATGCTGGCTTTTTCCAGTGCATAATTGAAAGGAATAGGCACGTTTACCGCAGATACACGAGCAGGGGCCGCATCTAATTCAAAGAAACATTCTTCATTGATGATGGCCATAACTTCGGCACCCACGCCAACGGCCGCTTCCGCTTCTTCGACGATGACAGCACGATGTGTTTTGCTCACCGAATTGCGAATCCCTTCCCGGTCAAGCGGACTCAGCGTATACAGATCGACGACTTCCGCGTCAATACCGTGTTGCTTAGCAAGGGTTTCTGCCGCTTGCAAACACCAATGTACTGAAATGTTATAACCAAACAAAGTGACATCTTTACCCGTCCGAGTCACCTCGGAACCTTCCAGCGGATGAAAATATTCACCATCGGGCACATCACCCTTCATGTTATACATCATTTCATGTTCATTGATGAAAACCGGGTCATTGCAACGCACTGCAGATTTTAATAGACCATAGGCTTGCTTAGCACTCGATGGCGTAACCACACGCAAACCCGCCACGCCCATAAATACTTTTTCCATGCGTGCAGAATGCTGAGCACCTAATTGATGTGCCGTGCCGCCCGGCGAGCGAATAACCACTGGCGCTGTCAGCTGCCCGCCTGACATATAACGTACCTTGGCAGCAGAATTGACAATTTGGTCCATGGCTAACCAGGCAAAATTAACCGACATAATTTCGATAATTGGCCGAACACCGACAAAGGAAGCACCAATGCCTAAACCGGTATAGCCATTTTCAGAAATGGGCGTGTCCATAATGCGTTCCGGACCATATTTATCATAAAGTCCCAGGGTCGCTTTGTAAGTACCACCGACCACACCAATATCTTCACCCATGGCGATGACTAATGGATCATTTTCCATTTCTTCGTCATGCGCCCGGCGAATGGCCTCCCAATACATTAGCTGTGCCATTAATTTACTCCCCCTGTGACATAAGGGTCATTGTCCGCAAGGACATACTTTTCCAGTTCTTCGACTTTCGGTTCTGGCGAGTCTTCAGCAAATTTAATAATATCGCTTTCTAAATCGTCGATGATTTGTTTGTCCAACTGTTGATACGCTTCAAGCGTATAATCGCCTGCGTCAATTAAACGATCCCGCAAAACGACAATAGGATCCCGCGCATCCCACGACTTTTCTTCATCTTTCGATCGATACGCATTGGAATCTGACATGGAATGACCGCGATAACGATAGGTTGACAATTCAAGAAAATAAGGCCCTTTACCCGATCTAACATGATCAACCGCCTGGCACGCAGCCTCATAGACAGTTTCAATATCTTGGCCATCCACACAATTCGATGGAATATTGTACGCTTGGACACGTTTGTGTTGCTCGGTCACTGCCGTCGAGCGATCGATACGCGTGCCAATGCCGTACAAGTTATTCTCACAGACAAACAATACCGGCAATTGCCATAAGCTCGCCATATTCAAACTTTCGTGAAAAGTCCCTTGGTTGTTTGCCGCATCCCCTAAAAAGCAGATGCTAATCTCGTCCCCACCTTTGAGCTTAATGCCCTTGGCAATGCCAGCAGCCAACGGAAATGGACCACCGACCAAGGCATAACCTCCCATGAAGCGATGCGCGACATCAAAGATATGCATGGACCCGCCACGCCCTTTGCTCGAGCCCGTTTCTTTGCCATACAGCTCTGCCATGACTTCTTTAGGATCTGCACCACATAAGATCGCGTGCACGTGATCACGATAGCCTGTTATCACATAATCATGGCCTGGTTTTGCCGCTTCCATCACCCCGTGGGCACAAGCTTCTTGGCCAGGATAAAGGTGTAAAAATCCGCCAATCTTACGCTCCATATAGGCTTCATAACAACGCTCTTCGAAGCGACGCGCAAACATCATACTGCGCAGGAGCCGTTTTTTATCCGCAACGTTCATGGAATTCCCTACTTGATCAGTTCATTTAGCTTATTGAAACAGCATTCGTTCATTATTGAAACATGCTGTCATGTCAATTCAGAATCGCGGTATGATCGGTTTTTTACTGCTTAAGGTCAAGACAGAACACCAATTTGGCGACCAGCAACCAAGCTAACAGTCACCAGCTCATCATCAAAAGCAATAATTTTTTCATAATACTTCAATTATTTATCAGCACACTCAACAAAAAAACAGCAACTTCAAAGCAATTAGCTTGCAATACATCAAAAAATATGCATTCTAATTTTTTCATGACAACTAACTAACCTTAACTTGCCTCACCCAATTAATCTCAGCTTTAGATTTTTAAAATAATCACTTATTATTGATTATTTGGCGCTCGTACTGTGGTTTTTAACTAAGGATAAACCGTGCATAAAATATCCATTATCAAACCAGATGACTTCCATTTACATATCAGAGATCATGCCGCCATGGCATCAGCCGTCGCGCATACCGCACAACAATTTGCACGTGCGCTCATCATGCCGAATTTACAACCACCGATAACCACGGTTGCTATGGCCAAAAACTATGCTCAACGTATCACTGCCAGCTTACCAGAAAACTCATCGTTTACCCCATTGATGAGCCTATATCTGACCGATCAAACAACACCCGAAGAAATTGAGTTAACCCAAGCAGAGCCTATCGTTAAAGCGGTTAAATTTTATCCGGCCGGTGCGACAACCCATTCTGATGCCGGCGTCACTGACTTAACCCGAGTTTATGACACGTTAAGTATCATGGAAAAAATTGGCCTACCGTTGTTAATTCATGGTGAAACCACCGACCCCACCGTCGATGTATTTGATCGAGAAAAAGTCTTCATTGAAAAAACATTACTGCCATTAGTGGAACGCTTTCCGCATCTGAAAATTGTTCTCGAACATATCACCACCCAAGAGGCCGTCGATTTTATCCTGCAGGCACCACCACATATTGCTGCCACCATTACCGCACATCATTTGCTACTCAATCGAAATGCAATTTTTCAAGGCGGCATACGCCCTCACCATTATTGCCTTCCGCTACTTAAACGAGAACGCCATCGACAAGCCCTATTAACCGCCGCAACCAGTGGTAATATCAAATTTTTTCTGGGTACCGATAGCGCACCACATAGTCAACTCAAAAAAGAAAGCCACTGTGGATGTGCTGGTATTTTTACCGCCCATGCAGCGATGGAATTGTATGCTGAAGCATTTGACTCCGTCAGCGCACTCAATCAATTAGAAACCTTTGCTTCAATCAATGGTGCCAAGTTTTATGGTTTGGAAATCAACAACCAACGTATTAGCTTAGAACAAAAAACGTGGATTGTTGCAGAGAATTACCCATTTGGGGAAGAAGTTGTGGTACCCTTCCGGGCTAATGAAAAAATTTACTGGCAAGTCACACATTAAAATCAAGATGAGGGGCAACTCACTCAACACCACAAAATTCCACATAACATTTTAGCTTAATAGGCATGCCAGCTAAAACAACGTTGACACAGGATATTAAACGAAAGAACCCTAAATTGATGACCCCCCCCGCTACCACAAAAAAATTATGCTACCGGTTTCGAGGATATTTACCCGTCGTGGTTGATGTCGAAACGGGCGGATTTAACGCGAAAACAGATGCTCTGCTAGAAATGGCTGCCATTGTGCTTAGCATGGATGATGAGGGCATATTGCGGCCCGAGGAAACTTTACATTGTCATATAGAGCCCTTTCCAAACGCTAATTTAAACCCTGATTCACTGGCATTCAATAAAATTGATCCACACCATCCATTTCGTAATGCCATATCAGAATCACTCGCATTGCAATCAATTTTTAGGCCCATCCGCCAAGCGATAAAAAAATATCACTGCTCCCGAGCCATACTGGTTGGCCATAATCCAATGTTTGACTTAGGTTTTTTAAATGCTGCGGTAGAACGCACCAGTATTAAACGCAATCCATTTCATCCATTTGGTACTTTTGACACCGCCACTTTGGGAGGACTAGCCTTTGGGCAAACCGTATTGGCACGTGCGATAAGCGCCGCAGAGATTGATTGGGACGGCAGTCAAGCGCATTCGGCAAAATACGATGCTGAAAAAACCGCTGAATTATTTTGCCTCATCGTCAACCGCTGGCGAGAGCTTGAGCTAATCGCCGCAGCAAAACCCGCGTAAATATTAAATGACGACCCAAAAAAATTCAGCGTGACGTCAAACAAACATTCACCAACAAACCCGAATATTTCTTCGACCGGCTAAATATTAACGTCCCGTCATAATGTTTGACAATGTCATCAACAATGGCCAAACCCAGGCCATAACCCACCGTAGACTCATCAATGCGAGTGCCGCGCTGCGATAAAATTTTTAATTTTTCATCGTCAACCCCAGGGCCATCATCTTCAACGATGAAACAGAGGCGGCGATCATTATAAATGACATTTAACGAAACAATCGCCTCTGTCCATTTACAGGCATTCTCTAAAAGATTGCCTAACAGTTCCAGCATATCCTCTCGATCAAAAGGACAACTGCGAATGACTGGGTATTGCACAAAAAACTCGACATCCTTGTTGGCATAAACACTTTTAAGCGTGTCTACCAAGGCTGCCACATCTTCATGCAAATCAAATCGATTCACCGATGATATTTGACTGGCCAATCTGGCTCTTTTTAATTCGCGTTCGGTAAACCGCCGCATAACGTCGGTTTGGTCCAAGATCAATTTTTGTAACTCTGGATTTGCTTTAATTTCAGGCTGATTCGCCTGTTGCGCTAATAAGGTTAACGGTGTCTTTAAGGTATGAGCAAGATTGCCTAGCGCATTTCTCGATCGCAGCAAGCGTTCTTGCAATAATACAATCAGTCGATTGATTTCTTGCACCAACGGCAGGATTTCGGCGGGCACACGTTCATCAATATGACTGGCCTCCCCACACTCCAGCGCTTTTATTTGAGCACGCGCCTTGAGCACTGGCTGTAACCCTCGCGTGATAATCGTTCGCTGTAGTATAATCAATACCAGCAGTGCAATGACCGAAATAAAAGCATACGTATACTGCAACTCAACAATATCCTCCTTCATATCTGTCACATCATGGGCCATCACAATGACAATGTGGCGACCATTTTTTTTATAACCACGTCCATACAAAACAAGAATTTGGTCTTGTGGTCCGGCCACGTGATCTACCGCTATTTGCCCAATGCCTACTTCCATTTTATTGAGCGATTCATCCCATAATGAGCGAGAGCTAAATGTTTGACCATCAATATCCAACCGATAATAATGCCCCGAAAAAGGCTGATGATAAGCATCAGAAATTTGCACGGTATTCAACTGAAAAACACCTTTTTTTTCCGAGCGCAAAGCGGCTAACAAAGCTTCGGCATCATGTCTTAACCGATTATATAAAAATTCTTCTGCCACATGATGAATCGCATAACTCACCACGCCCCACTGCAATATAAAAAAAACAATCAAGGTAGCAACCAAGCCAGCATTCAAGCGAGCCCGCAATGACCACATCAAATGTGTCCTTCAAAAATATATCCCTGCCCACGCCGTGTTTGAATCACATGGGCGCCCAGCTTTTGGCGTAAGCGCTTCACATACACTTCGATCACATTACTGTCTTTTTCTGAATCATAGTCATACACATGTTCGGTTAAACGGCTTTTGGATAATATTTTACCGGGATTCAACATAAAATAACGCAACAATCGAAATTCTGTGCCGGTGAGTTCAAACAGTTGTCCATTCTCGTCGGTAACCGTTTGCCTTTCTTCATCCAAAATCAGCTGCGCCTGCTTTAATAGCCCAGTATTTTCTCCTTTATTCCTGCGAATTAATGCTTGCAAACGTGCCACCAGTTCTTCCACATGGAATGGCTTTGCTAAATAATCATCTGCGCCTGCTTTGAAGCCATCGACTTTTTCATGCCATTCCCCGCGCGCTGTTAAAATTAATACCGGCACGCTGACTTGTTTGCTACGCCAGTTACGTAACACATCTAAACCCGGCCGCTGCGGCAAACCTAAATCTAAAACGATTGCGTCATAGGGCTCCACTTCCCCCAAGTACTCCCCATCAACACCATTATCTGCAACATCCACAGCGTAACCCGCTCGCTTAAGATCCGCTTTCAATTGTTTGCTCAGCTGAGCATCGTCTTCCACTATCAATACCCGCATATTTAGCTATCCTTTTCAATACCGATAAACTCACCACTGACCGCATCGTATCTCAACTCCCATACAATGCCTTCTCTGTCTAGTATTTCTACTTCATACAAATAACCTGATTCATCATGCTCTAGTTCCACTTCTAACAACTCACCTGCTTTGCGTTGATAAGCATCCGACAATAGTGTCGTTAACGAAACAATATTTCCGGATTGACGCAAAAACCTTGCATCTTCGTGGTCTGCTAAAGCCGTTGTCCCCCACCACAGCAAACAAATCACAACAAATGATCTAGCGGCTTGCATTACATGTACTCCTTCAACCTTACAACTCAGGTGGGTTGAGCACACAGCCTCATCGCTAGTGCATGGCTCCCCATTACTCATCCAGTAGTATTATTTTTTATACCAGATGTCAGATGCGTCGTAGTATTATTTTCAAACCCTTTTACAATGGAATATAAACAGTAACTCCAAGTGTATGCTCGACCTGTACCCTTGCCTTAATAGCGGTCCTATCATCGCTGAAACAACGGCACAGACCCATAGATAAGCAAATCAGACAGGTTATTTATTCTCCACCCCTCCATATATTGCTGTATTTTTGATTGATACATAAATATTTATTCATGAAACTTCAGGGTAAAAAAAGGTTGTGAATCATAACTGAATTGCCGGATATGCAGCAGCTTTCACAATAAGCAATATCCTCTTGATTGATAGGTTTATATTTTAGGTCTAAAATACTGCAAATTCTCATAAAATCCTTCGCTGACATTTTCCATATACCAACCCGGTACCCCCAGCAACGGAAAAGCAGCTAAGTCAGATGGGCTAGATAACCCGTCATTTTGTAGAATATGCTGACAAACAAGCCGGTCCAAGATGAGCTGCTGCTGCTTTATGGGTTCGTGAAAAAAGGCTTCATCCACTTGAATAGATAGCGCCTTACCGGTTAAACTAAGATAAGGATTTAAGGCTTTTTCGTATAATGCATGACCGAATACATAGGCCCTACAAACGCCACCCCAATGTGAGCGATTGTGCCAAAACAACGCCTTCCACTCATGAGCATCTAAAGCTTTTTGGCGCGCCTCATCGCAATAAGCGAAAATAACGCCACACTCATCAAATAATGTGAGTGCATCACGTTTGGTGGTTCTTTTTTTGCCTGGCTGACGCATCAATTCCGTAACATGTTGGGCATTAAGCAGGGCCTTAGTGACAGGATAACTCAACCAAATCATCGCATTAAAAAAATCATGCCAATTAGCCAAACGAGTACCAATCACCCCGGTTTGGAATACACGCGCTTCATAATATAGCTCAAGATTGGGCAACATATGGTCTTGCCCGCAGAACTCAATAGCAATACCTTCAGTATTATAAATAGGCTGCTCCATTAAGCTCATCAATGCCTCACAGCTCGGCCAAGCTGACCACTGCTGTTTCTCAAGAAGCTCAGCAAGGTCGTTAAAAAGCGCTGATTTTGCTAAGAAATCCGGTTGCCATTGGTGACTCATATTATTCATTAATTATATTGATTGAAAAATCTTAGGAATGAAAATTAAATAACCAGCAATATATACTCGCAGCAAGTCTCAATTTTTTAGAACACCTGTCGATATGAAACGGAGTACCACATCCATCCGACAAACTTTTGCTCACAGCTATTTTACCTCAGGAATGGAACACGCAGCATCATGACCAAAAAATGGAAAATCAATGAAAAAACACATTGCCATTAGCTTAGTTATTTTATGCGTTTATTCTCTAGTGATCTCACCGAGTTTTGCCGACCTGTTTGAAAAAGGCCAACAAGCTTATGACAAACAACAATACCAGCTATCCTATAAATACATGTTGTCCGCCGCCCGACTTGGTGACTATCGAGCAAATTTTGCACTCAGCAATATGTATCGCCGCGGTCACGGCGTCGCCATCAATCATCATGAAGCCAATCGATGGTTGCACCGATTTAAGCAGCAATTTAACGATGCCATGTTACATCAACAAGATTATCAAAAAAAATCGAAGATTAAATAACAGCAATACACACGGATTATAGAAATTGAAAATGCCACTCACAGCAGCGACAGTTTAGAAAAAGACATGGTTAGAAGTGAGAATATTAACTCACCACATTCAGCAATCCTACGCCAAATGGCTCAAATCACAATGTCTTTGGGCAATGCTTTCGGTGTTTTGATTTGTATTCGTTTATAAACCGCCGTCTCACCACTAAGGATCTTGATATTGCTTTTCGCGGTGTTAAATAATTTAGCTAAAAACTTGATTAAGTGTTGATTTGCCTTCCCCTCCACGGGGGGAGCGGTTAAGCGAATCTTGACGGCATCACCGTATGCACCCAACCATTCATCCTTGCTTGCTCGTGGTTGAATCTTTACACTTAACAACAAGTTTTTTCCGTCCCATTCATACCACGAGCTTTTCATTAACACCAAGCTGGTTTTAGTGGCCCATGACACCGGCCATGTCACCGATGGGTGCGACCACTAACATCGATATTAACTGCAAAAAAACCATCACCACAATGGGTGACAAATCAAAACCGGAAACTGCCGGCATGATTCGCCGCGCCCGACTTAATAAAGGCTCATTCAAAGAATATAAAATACCAGTAATCGGATTATAGCTTCCCGGACTTATCCAACTCAAAATAACTTGAATCAAAATAGAAAAAATAAAAACATTGATCACCAGACCGAGCAACTTAGCAAAACTAATCATAAGTATCGCGGTAAAAGCTGGCACCTGACCGATAATAAGACCGATTAAGACTAATTCAATCCCCTGCACAATCATTAACAAGACAATGGAGGCCATATCAATACCACCAAAACCAGGAATATAACGGCGTAATGGCTTAAGCAAAGGATCGGTGACCTTGATCAGAAAACTACCCACAGGATTACGAAAATCAGCCCGCACGATTTGCAGCAAAAACCGCAACATAATGGCTAACAAAATTAATCCAAAAATCGTTTGGACTAAAAATACCCCTGCATTACCTAAATACGAACTCCCCATTTATTCCGCTCCAAATTCGTTGGCTAATTCTTCTGAGCGCTTGCTCGCCGCCATTAAGGCCTCTTGTAACAATGTCTCCATCCCTCCGCCCAGTAATTTAGCTAACGCCGCTTCGGTAGTGCCACCGGGTGATGTGACGTTTTCTCTTAAACTGGCAACCGACGTATCACTTTCTAAAGCGAGTTTTGATGCACCAAAGGCCGTTTGGACGGTAAGCAACCGAGCGGTATCCTCCGGCAAACCCATCTGAATCGCTGTTTTTTCCAACAATTCCATGAGTAAGAAAAAATAAGCAGGCCCGCTGCCAGAAAGTGCTGTCACCACATCCATCAAGGCCTCTTGTTCAATCCAGCAGGTCATACCAACACCGCGCAAAATGGACTCCGACAAATTTCTTTGTTCTTCACTGGTACATTCATTGGCATACAGGGCCGTTGCACCACTGCGCACTAAGGCGGGCGTATTGGGCATCGCCCGCACGATGGCAACATCCCCCCCTAACCAACGCTGAATATCTTGCACACGAATACCCGCTGCAATAGAAATAATCACCGCTTGACTGTCATTAGCCGCCGCCGCAATATCGAATGTGGCATCTTTAAAATGTTGTGGCTTAACGGCTAAAATCACAGCATCTGCATGCGCCATGGCCGCTTGGGTATCGGTGGACGTTTTAATCTGAAAGCGTTCTGTCAACAAAGTCAACTTATTTTCATCGATATCCGTCACCCACAACTGGTCCGGAGAAATCCCATAGCTTAGCAATCCTCCAATCAGGCTAGCAGCCATATTACCACCGCCGATAAAAACAATTTTCTTATTTTGCATCATAATCCTAATCTATTCCTTCTTGACGGTAGCAGAGTGTAGCGTATTTGTAGACATCATAAAAATCATCGATGTCCAAAAATCGCTGTTCCAATACGTACCATGGTTGCACCTTCTGCAATAGCCGCTTCTAAATCGCCTGACATTCCCATCGACAACACATCAAGCGGATAATTAAACTGCTGCGCCATGCTATCTTGCATTCGAGCCAATTGCCGAAATGCCTGTCGTTGACTGTCCTGATCTTGATTTCGTGATGGAATGGCCATTAAACCCCTGAGTTTGAGGTGTGGTAATTGTATGACAGATTCTAGTAAATCGGGCAACAAATCACGGCTAATACCTGATTTTGTCGATTCGCTGCTAATATTAACTTGCAAACAAATATTCAAAGGCACACGATTATCAGGCCGCTGATCATTTAATTTTTGTGCGATTTTCAAACGATCCACACTGTGCACCCAATCAAACGCACGTGCAATTAGTTTTACTTTATTGGTCTGGATCGGACCGATGAAATGCCAGGTTAACGCCAAATCACTTAATTGATCCATTTTTTCAAGCGCTTCCTGCACATAACTTTCACCAAAATCGCGCTGCCCCGCTAAGGCGGCTTGCCGAATCAACGCAGCTGATTTTTTTTTGCTCACGGCGATCAATGTTACCCCATCCACCGAGTGAAAATTCGACAGCGCCTCAGCTTGCCGTATCCTAGCTTGTACTTGATCTAAGGCCGACGCCACGTCCCAATGATCCATAGCCATATCACCACCAACTTGATGTTACAATGAGAAAACACGTCTTCGATGTATAAAAATCATTCAAACCAACCATCATTTTAATAACCTAGCCTGGTTATTGCATTTGCTAATAACTTTGATGACTACAATCTAACCGAGGAGACTGCCCGAGAATAACCAGCGTAATGAGGACAAGCTCCTAAATTAGCGAATTGTTTTCAAAATAAAAGATCAAAATGAATTGTGGCAATGTTCAGCATCATGCTTAAAAAACTCGCATCTCGCAAGATATTCACCGCGTGCTTTTAAAGGGATACCTTGAATGCTTACCTGTCACAATTAAAAGTACTAAATCGTTATAAGCTTAACAACTCATATTACATCCATCAAATTACGGGGGCTCGTTAATATATGGATATCGCAGAACTGCTCGCATTTAGCGTCAAAAACTCAGCCTCGGATTTGCATCTATCCGCCGGTGAACCACCGATGATTCGAGTTGACGGCGACATTCGCCGCATCAATGTGCCCAAGTTGGATCATAAAGCAGTACACGGCCTCATGTATGACATCATGAATGATAAACAACGCAAAGATTTTGAAGAGTTTTACGAGACAGATTTTTCCTTTGAGATCCCAGGTCTTGCCCGCTTTCGTGTCAACGCTTTCACGCATCAACGGGGTGCAGGTGCGGTTTTTCGAACCATTCCAACGAAAATCCTTTCCCTGGATGATCTCAAATGCCCACCCATCTTTAAAGATATTTCCGATAATTCACGCGGACTGATACTTGTTACTGGCCCGACGGGCTCCGGTAAATCAACAACATTAGCCGCTATGATCAATTATATTAATGAAAATAAATTCGGTCATGTTCTAACCATCGAAGACCCCATCGAATTTGTCCATGAAAGCAAAAAATGCCTCATGAATCAACGTGAAGTACACCGAGACACGCTAGGTTTTTCCCAGTCATTACGGTCCGCATTACGGGAAGACCCGGATGTCATTTTGGTCGGTGAGATGCGCGACCCGGAAACCATAGGTCTAGCTTTAACCGCTGCAGAAACCGGCCACTTAGTGTTTGGCACCTTGCACACTAACTCGGCAGCAAAAACCATAGACCGGGTGGTTGACGTATTTCCAGCCGCTGAAAAAGAAATGGTCCGCTCTATGTTGTCAGAGTCATTAAAAGCCGTAATCTCGCAAACCTTGTTAAAGAAAACCGGTGGCGGACGCACCGCCGTACATGAAATCATGATTGCAACACCGGCGATTCGAAATCTAATCAGGGAAAATAAAGTACCTCAAATGTACTCTGCCATTCAAACAGGCCAACAAATTGGCATGCAAACGCTGGATCAGGCGCTATTAAATGCCGTTAATCGAAACGAAATAAGCCGGGCTGATGCCCGATCAAAAGCCAATAATAAAGAATCGTTTTAAACCACTATTTCACATCCTGCATGCGAATAAACCAATTGGCCATTTAATAGGGTATGGTGCACTCGGCCTTGTAACTCCCAACCGATGCAAGGAGAATTTTTCCCTTGGCTGATGATGTTATCTTCCGTTATGGTCCACCATTCATTGGGGTCATAAATGCAAATATCAGCCGTCATACCCGGGGTTAAACTTCCCAAGTTTAACCCTAAAATTTTTGCTGGGTAAACCGTCAATCGTGCAATAACCTCTGACAGACTTAACAGCCTGTCTTGCACCAAACGCAAACTGAGAGGCAGCAAGGTTTCCAAGGCTGAAATACCCGGCTCGGTAGAAACAAAGGGACCCAATTTAGCATCGAACTCATGGGGCTGATGATCGGAACAAATGGCACTAATCACATTTTCCAACAACCCTTGGCGCAAACCATCCCGGTCACGTGATGTACGAAACGGCGGCTGGACATGACAAAAACCATCAAACTCACCAATATCCATCTCCGTCAGATGCAGATGATGGGCCGTCACATCGGCGGTCACCGGCAGCCCCTCATGCTGTGCACGAGCAACCATTCGTACCCCGCGTGCGGTTGACAATTGACAAAAATGCGCTTTAACACCGGTATGTTCAATCAATGCCAAATCACGTCCAACAGCAATCGTTTCCGCAATATCAGGAATACCAGCCAGTCCCAGACGCATACTCATGCTACCTTCATGCACATAACCGTCTCGACTTAACCAAGATTCTTGGCTATGTAAAAATACGGTTAAATCATGGCTCGCTGCATACTCCATCGCACGCCGTATCACCAAGGTATTATCAATCGGCATCAACGCATTACCGACCCCCACACAACCTGCTTGCCGCAACGCACCCATTTCGCTAAGGTGCTCGCCACGCAGACCTAAAGTCAGCGCACCGATGGCCACCACTCGTGCTTTATTCACCCTCTGAGCACGATGATTTATAAGATCCAATACCGCAGGGGTATCAATCGTAGGGTCGGTATCAGGCGGGCAGCATAGTGTCGTAATTCCGGCAGCCGCCGCCGCAGTTGTCTCACTGGCAATCGAAGCTTTATGCTCAAAGCCTGGCTCTCGCAAACGTGCTCGCAAATCAATGATCCCAGGACAAACAATTTTATTGTCAGCATGGATCGTATAATCCGCTTGAAAAGAATCAGGCATCATACCAATACTGACAATTTTTCCATCATCAATACACACATCATGAACACCATCCATCTGGTTTGCTGGATCGATCACACGCCCGCCTTTAATCTGCAAACGCATTATCTGTCCTCCTGAGAAGCACTATAACTGCCCATGGCCATCGACATGATCGCCATGCGAACGGCAATACCATTGGTTACTTGCTCTAAAATCAGCGATTGAGGCCCATCCGCCACCTTTGATTCGATTTCAACACCACGATTAATTGGCCCTGGATGCATCACTAAAGCACCCGGCTTCGCGTAACTATATTTTTCTTCAGTTAACCCATAAAGATTAAAAAATTCTCGTTCACTGGGCAAAAACGCACCGTGCATACGCTCGCGCTGCAAACGCAACATAATAATAACATCAACATTTTCTAAACCCGACTTCATATCATGATACACATGCGCACCCAACGTCTTAACATCTTCTGGAACAAAGGTTTTTGGACCAATGACCCTGACTTCATTAACCCCCAATGTGGTCAAGGCATGGATTTGCGAACGCGCCACCCGAGAGTGCAATATATCCCCGACAATCGCCACCGTTAACAATGAAAATTGTGGAAAATGACGGCGAATAGTAAACATATCCAACATCGCCTGGGTTGGGTGAGCATGGCTGCCATCCCCCGCATTGATCACACTCACATGCGGTTGACTATGCTTCGCAATGAAATGGGCAGCACCACTTTGTGAATGGCGAACCACAAACATATCACTTTGCATCGCCTCCAGATTTCTTAAGGTATCTAATAACGACTCGCCTTTGGCCGTCGCCGAGGTACTAATGTTTAAATTGAGCACGTCCGCAGACAGTCTTTTCGCAGCCAGTTCAAACGTAGTTCGGGTACGGGTGCTGTTTTCAAAAAATAAATTGACAATAGTTTTACCACGCAACAAAGGTACTTTTTTGACCGCTTGCTCACCCACACTGGAAAAAGTCTCTGCGGTATCTAGTATTGCCACTAATACGGAACGGGGAAGTCCTTCAACGGTTAAAAAATGACGCAACTTACCGTCTGAGGTTAATTGAATGTTTTTTCTATAACTCATAAAGACGTTCTTAATAACAACAACTAAGTAATAGCCAAGCGCAGTGTCTCTGGCCCAGTTAGTTTGATATGTTGATCTTGGTTCAGCGCGACATGCTTGCCAACCACATCGGCCTGAATAGGCAATTCCCTGCCTGCCCGATCCACCAACACAGCCAACATCACAAATCGGGGACGCCCATAGTCAAAAATTTCATTTAATGCCGCTCTGATAGTACGACCCGTATATAACACGTCATCAATCAGCAGTATGCCTCGATCAGTAATATTAAACGGCAACTTAGAGGGTTTGACCTGCGGATGCATTCCAATTCGAGTGAAATCATCTCGATAAAAAGCAATATTTAGCGCGCCAAGGGGAAAAGGATTATTCATTTTCTGATGAAGCTTTTCCGCGATCCATAATCCGCCAGTATGAATGCCAATCATTAAAGGCGACGGCTCCCCATAATGCGCCAATTTCGCTTCAATATTGGGCACCATCTCTAGTAAGAGATTTTCCACAATTATATCCATAAGTGATTCACTATTCCCTAAACTCCGATAACCAAGTATCGAGTATTAATTTTGCCGCAATAGCATCCGAACCCTTTGCATCCAGGTATTTTTTCGAATACTGCTCGGTGCCTGCCGCATAGGAAGATAAATATTCATTCACCCAAACAACAGGCAAAACAAACCTGCCCGCCAACTGGTTACCAAACCGTTTGCTCCGCGTTGTCATAATGCTTTGCTCACCATCACCATGACACGGCAACCCGACAACACATAATTGCGGATCCCACTGGGTAATCAATTTAGCAATCGCTTGCCAATCGGGTTTGTTATTAATATTTTTCATAGTATGTATTGGAGAAGCCTGGCGGGTAATAATTTTGGCCACCGCCACACCAATTTTTTTAGTGCCAAAATCAAACCCCAATACGGTGTCTATTTTCATCATATACCTATGGTGCAAACGGTTTTACTCATTGATCAGACCAATGAATATCCGCTAAGCGGTCAACGCCTGGCTAATCAAAGAAACAACCTCTTTCACATTTTTATCGCCAGTATTGACCGTTAAATCCGCAACGTCTTCATAAAAAGCAGTACGCTGCGCTAATAATTGTGAGATTTTGGCTAGAGGATCTTCGGTCTCCAATAAAGGCCGACCACGATCCTTGGCAGTACGCTGAAAAAGCTGATCGAGAGGGGCGGTCAGATATACAACAAAACCGCACTCTTTTAGCAACTGGCGATTCTCCTCTAACAGAACAACTCCACCACCCGTGGCTAACACAATATCATCCAATTGGGCCATTTCAGCAAGCATCAAAGCCTCACGTTTACGAAAGCCTTGCTCCCCCTCCAGTTCAAAAATCAGCGGAATATTCGCTCCCGTACGTAATTCAATTTCTTTATCACAATCATAAAAGCTTTTTGCCAATGATTTAGCCAATGGCATACCTATGGTGGTTTTTCCTGCGCCCATTGGCCCAACCAGAAAAACACGTGTTGCTATATTAAGCTTGGATTGCTCTACAGAATTCATGCTATTTTAAAAAAGACAACGTGCAATCGACATTGCAGCCTATAAAGACTACCCGATGTCGCTTGAAATTAATCCATTCAATCTTGGCCACCGCCCCGATGAAGCCGGTCGTTTTTCAACCACGCATCATTCGGCATACTTTAAAACAAGTTAATAAACGACCAAAATCAAAACCATTACCGAATGCATTATTCATCCGGCCTTGCTTAGGGGTGAAAATGAAATAAGTTAAGCAAATCATTTAATTTTCATTCCTTACCCATTGAGATTAAAGTGGTTTTTCTCCAACTCAAGCGACCCAGCACCAAAAAAACCACAATAAAAGCTAATCGATTCAGCATTCTTAAACGTAAACTTGCCCTATCTACGTTGCTTGTAACGTAGAAGTATACCAAATAAATAGCCCTATATTATCATGTTGCAAGCGAACATGGGTTAGCCCAGTTTTAGACAGCCACCAACCACTCGAACTTTTTGTCAATTTTTAACAATATGTCATACAAACTCAAGCCATTTAAGCAGTCTAATAATTTTATAGATGGGACATAATGTCAGTACTAGGATCAAACCTTAAGACCCTGCACGAAATAACTTAGCCATCTGAAAAAAATATACCGAATAATTGACAGTCAATACCAAAGCAAATAACAATATAACAAAAGGGTTAAATTGCAGTCAGCATTACAACTGAATTATAATTTGGTCAAGACTTAAAAAATGATAATATATAGTAAGTGGGAAGGGTCCAGATAAGTGCATTTCAAAATAATCGCCGAATAAGAATACTTTTAAAGTCAACATGGTAGGCTATTTTCTTATTATCCTGCCAAATGCGCGATCCAATATGTACTCCATCAGTAAACTTATGCCCAAAATGGGTATTATCAACCAATACATTCATGCCTAATTAATGGTCACTTGATATATAAGCTGTTCTTATTGATGAATGAACTATAAAAACAGAACACCAACTTCATGCTGCTCTTATTAATAAATAAATTAACTACCCAATAAGAGCACAAGACGTCTAGACACGTTAGGTATAAGCCAACGCACACTCTGTGGGGGAGTATTAAAATGCGACATGTTTTACGCACGCTCAATTTATTTATTTATTCGAGCCTATTTCCTATCTTTGCATTGGCCGCGACGTTCAACGTCAATTCCTTTGGTGATGGCAACGACCAGTCGATAGGGGATGGGCAATGCCGCACCACTGCAAATATCTGCACTTTGCGAGCAGCAATCCAGGAAGCCAACTTCAATGTCTCACTGGATCAAATCAATTTACCCAGCGGCACGTATTCACTGACACTAACAGGGATTGATGACAATAATACGGCGGGAGATCTTGATATCACGTCCAATTTAAAAATCATTGGCCAACGTGCTAGTGATACCATCATCCAATCCAACATTGCATCGGGAAATAACGAATACCGTATATTTCACATCGCACCGAACAACATCATCATTGATGTCGCTATCATGCATGTTAACATCAAGAACGGCCATGCTAATCAAGGCGCAGGTATATTCATTGAAAATGGTAATGTAGCACTGAACGACACGCATATTTCAGACAATAACGCAACCCAAGGTAGCAATGGCAAAGGTGGCGGTATTTATAATAAAAATGGCACATTAACCATTTATCGCAGCATAATATCCAACAATAATGCGGGTTCAAATAATTTAGGTGCCGGTGGCGGTCTTTATATTGAGAATGGCAACACTTATTTAAATAACACCATCATCGCTGCCAACGAAGCAAAGGGTATTAACGGCGGCGGCCTATTTAATAGCTCAACTCGACTGGCCATCGCTAGCAGTACCATTGCACAAAACCGTATCGCCGGTGTTAACGCTTCCGGCGCAGGTCTTTACACGAACATCAACAATAGTGTTACCCTAAAAAATAGTATCATAGCCCAAAACAAACTTAATATTACCTCAAGCACACCCATCTCCGACTGTTCTGGCGAAGTCAAATCCGAAGGATATAACTTAATAGGAAACGCAACCGGCTGCACAATAAGCAGCAGCCAAACAACGGATAAGATAGGCACATCAACCACCCTGATTGATGCTGGCTTAGGCGCTTTATACACCGATACCACCGGCGGCATTGAAACCTTACCACTGTTACCAAACAGTCCGGCCATTGATGCAGGTAACCCATCAGGCTGTCTTGATCACAACAATGTAAAACTGGAAAGAGACCAACGCGGCAATAGTGCATTTCCTCGCCATATCACCAGCAACACGGGAACTGGCGGCCGATGTGATATCGGTGCTTTCGAATATACCACAAACAACAATGGCACATCACCTTCCAACAATTTACCCACAGCACTCGGATTTAATATGTCTGCCTGGGCTAACCAAACCGTATTTGGCGTATTACCCGCCTCCGACCCTAATGGTTCAGCCAGTTCAACTGCATCGACATTAAGCTTTATTAGCAATACCCTACCTCAAAAAGGTTCTTTATCTATCAATAGTACCACTGGTTTTTTCCAATACACGCCCAACAACAATCAGTCAGGAAACGACACGTTTAGTTATTATGTCAAAAGCTCTAATAACCAACAATCACCCACTGCTACCGTCAATATTGTTATCAGCAACACACAACAAACGCCTTCTCCCGGTCAACTTAAAACCATCAACATGAATTTAATCGCTAACGCGGATAAGCCACTGATAGGCATTTTTGGTATTGTTGATGAAGACGGTGAATATCAAGGGTGGGATTTATCGGTTAACACTAACCAGTTAAGCAAGGGCACACTACAGCAATTTAGCAACCAAAGTGTGGCGTACTTTATTTATACACCAAGCAGTAATTTTGCAGGCAGCGACAGTTTTCAATACACGGTCACCGATAAAGGCAATGGTCGCACCAGCACCTCGTTGGTCACGCTATCCCTCCAAGACGCAACTGGCCCGGTTTCCATTCGCAATTTAGCCTTCGATAACGTCTTAAAAACCTCCAGCTACAATAACGGATTAGTCACTGGAGTAACAAACCCAAATAATTTGACGTTGACCTATAATTTAGCAACTCAAGCAACGTATGGCTCAGCCAATATCAATGCAACCGGTAATTTTACTTATACCCCAAATAATAATATCCCGACCACCATACAACAGGATACTTTCACTTATACTGTCACCTACTTTGACACAGCAACCGGATTAAATACAACAACGCCCCCCGCGACAGCCACACTCAATTTTTTGAGCAATAATGTTTCCGTCTCTGTTGCGAACAAAGCATTCAATAACATTTCTCGCACCAGTGTCACAAGCAATTCAATCGCCGACTTAGTCAATAAACCAAATACCATCACAATCACAAATTATAATCTAGTGACATCACCGGCACATGGCAACATCACAATTCAAACCAACGGAAATTTCACTTATACGCCGAATAACATTCCACAAAACGTGAATCAAGTCACTTTTAGCTTTTCAGTTAACTACACGGAAAATAGTGTTACCAAAACATCCAATAGTGCAACCATTACACTAAACTTTACTGGTGGTGGAACCGGTAATGAATTCACGCTCAGTGAAATAAGCATTAACGGATCACGTACGGATCAAAGCACTGGTTCACTTGCCTCTGCGGTAAATAACCCAAACAATCTTGTGATTAGCTCCTACAGCCGTACCGTAACCGCCACCTATGCCACTGTTAGCATTGCTAGCAACACTGGGGAATTCACTTATACCCCGAGAGGCACAATCCCAAATACAGTGGCGCAAGATAGCTTCCAGTTTGCGGTAACTTACACCGAAAATGGACTCACCAAATTCGCTCGATCAACGGCTATCATTCGCTTTAATGGCGACACACCAACAGGTACCGTCACTGTTGACAATGCGGTTTTCTCGGAAGTTAGCAGAACCGGCTCATATACAAAATCCCTAATGCCTCACGTGAAAAATCTCAATAATTTGGCAATTAGTTTTCCACAAAGTAGCATCAACACGACTTACGGCAGCGTTGTCATTAGTCAAGCAGGAGCATTCACCTATACACCCAGCAACACGATTGCTGATAATATTAACCAAGATTCTTTTCAGCTTTCTTTAACGTACACCAATAGCAGTGGTGCCCAAGTGACATCCAATGTCGCGACAATCCAATTGAATTTCACTGGAGCAAACACATCAATACAAGCCATTGCCCATTCCACTAACTTTGATGCTTTTCAGGCGACAGTATTAAATGGCCGGCTACATGGCGATATTAATGGCAGCAATACAAGTATTACCTTTGAGGCCATGAAGCAACCTGCCAAAGGCACATTGAGCTTAAACCAAGCAACAGGGGCTTTTACTTACCAACCTAATGCCGATGCAACCGATTCAGATACCTTTGAATTTCGGGTTAAAGACAGTCAAGGCAATGTCAGTGGTAATGCTGTGGTTACCATTAAACTCAACCCACGCCCAGTGATCACCGAAGACAGTGGTGGTGGTGGAGGCTCAACTGGATTTGGATCCGTACTTATCCTCTGTTGGTTACTGCTCACAAAACTGAGCAATCGTAAAAATAATAATCATTAAAAAATGGCGAAAAAAACCGGCATTTCATCTCAGAAAGAATGAAGTACCGGTTTTTATTTCAAACACCCTCTAACTGTCAGATCATTCCCCTGCATCTTTAACAATCGAAGACTTAAGTAGATTAAGCGAAGGCTCAAATGTTGTGCGCATATGATCCAATACTTCTTCAACATAAAAAGGGAATACCTTTGCAAAGCAATCTAGCAACACGAGAGCATTTAATGTGGCATCTTCGTCCATCGCATCCCTAAGACGCTCTGCAATATGGCAATTAATGATCTCCATATTTTCATATATTTCTCTCAAACCATCCAGATTCTCATCAGTAACAAATTCGCCATCTTTCTTCAGATAATATTGGGCAATCAAAAAAGTTGAGACAGCACGAAATGTGGTCTCTTCTTGACTGGCCAACGGTAAATGAAAACGGGCCATGGGTCGAAAAAACTGGGTAAACGGGCAGTCGCTTGTCGCCATAATTAAACCAAGCAATGAGCTGAGCGCCTGCTGAGCAGAAGTCTCACTGCTGACAATACGTCGATTAAAAGTGACATCCAACTTAACCTGGTCATAGGATATTATTTTTGCCCAATCTTTTGCCAATACCGAAATATCAGCCGCCACAGGACAATACAAAACGTCTTTCTCCTGTAACGGACAATGTGGACATTGATGACGCGACAAGATTGCCCAATCAGGCGGCGACGCATGAACTGCCGGTCGAAAATTAGCTGTTTCTTGATCAAGGCAAAAGTCGTACGTGAGCTTTTTTTCACCAGAAAAATGAAAACAATACTTAATGGTCATTTTCTCAAAATCATCCATGCTCGTACCTTCTGCCGTTCCGAATTAATCTATACGTTATGTCAATAAGAAATAGTCTAGCCGACATTGGGCAGCCTATCATCCTGACCATCAATCAAATTAATTTTGGCATCTTATTTTTTTATGACGCAACAATCAAGCGCAACGCATCTAAACGAAAATTAGGCTGTCGAACACTTGATCTAAGCGCTTCTTTTAACTCAACTAATTGAGTAACTTCATGCTCACGCACGTTTGCATTAACTTGACTCAGTGCCTGCAATCGGTCCAGCTCAACATCAAAACTCTCCAGAATATTTTGCTCCGCCTTACTGGTAATTTCTGATAGCCGTTGTTGCGCAAGCGCTTCACCGCAATGTAACATCTCTTTGATTTTTGCTTGTTGTGATTTTATAAAAGCTTTGATCGATTTTTTATTGACATGGATTCGCTCCGCAGCATCCTCTAGATCAAAGCTCCCCGTCACATCCTCCAGTGTCTCATCTATTGTTAAATGAATGCATGTTGGTGGGAAATACTTAGCGACAGAACGGCCTATTATCCCAGCACACTCTGCAACAAAAACCACCTCTAACGCTAAAGTTCCCGCTGTAAGCCTGTCATGTTTGATAACGGCTACAGCTGCATTGCCATGCTCACTCGTTAAAATAAGATCCATTGCCCCTTGGACCAACGGATGCTCCCAAGTAATAAACGCCATATCTTCATGAGCTAACGCCGTCACTCGATCATATGTAATGGTAGACCCCTCTTGAGCAAGCCCAGGAAAATGAGAAACCAACATATGTTGGCTCGGTTTTATCACAAAACTTTGAGCACCGTGTTCCTCATATTCAACACCATAAGAATCGCATGTTTTCTCAAAAAATTGCTGTAGATGCACATCTTGATCAATGTCTTCAATGGATTGTTTGATATGATTGGCAAGCGTTTTTCGATAAGAGTTGTATTCCAATAAGCGATCACGCCCTTGCTGCAGCTCTTGATTTTTTTCTTTTAAAGCCGATTGGACTTGCTGAACAAATGGCTCAATAGTGAAATCATCGCTTTCCGACGCCATGAGATGAAGCAAACTTGGCAATAGCCCACTAAACACAGACTGAGCAGCCGGACAGCTGTTTTCAATCGCATTCAACCCCTCATGATAAAAATGAAATAAGATCGACATCAGGCTATGATCAAAATATGGCACATGTATACATACCGTATGCTGCTGACCAATACGATCCAAACGGCCAATGCGCTGCTCTAACAAATCAGGACTCGGTGGCAAATCAAACAAAATCAAATGATGAGAGAATTGAAAATTTCGTCCTTCACTGCCAATTTCAGAACAAATCAGCATTTGTGCTCCGTATTCTGCATCAGCAAAATAAGCAGCCGCCCGATCCCGATCAATAATCGTCATATGCTCTTGGAAAACAGCACTTCTGATACCATAACGTTCCCTCATGACTATTTCCAGGTCCATTGCGGTTTGTGAATCAACACAAATTAATAATACTTTTTCTCGTTTTAATTCTTTTAATTTTTCACCCAACCAATCAATACGACTATCAATGTCCCACCAAGACTTAACAAAATGCTTTGTTACTTGCTGTTGTCGATAGAAAAATTCTGGAGCGATAAACAAAGCACCCATTTCCTCATGACTATCATTCATCTCTCTATCTGAGAGTAATTGCTGATACTCTTGAGGCAACGTCAAACAATAGGATATAAGCTGACGCTTTGAAAAATTTTTAATCACGTTTCGCGTATTTCTAAATAAAACCCGACTGGTACCATGTCGATCAACTAATTCATTAATCAGTGTTTCGCGATAGCTATTGACAACAACATCGGGTTGCATTTCATCAAGACAATTGATTCGCTCTATATCAATTTTTTTATTGGCAACCAGCTCCAATCGATCAATATCTTGAGGAGAGAAGTCATGCTTAGTAAATAACGCCTCAATGGCATCAGCCGCATGATAATACTGGCTTTCTTGTTGACAAAAAACATCAAAACTATGAAACCGATGCGGATCTAACAGCTTCAGTCGTGCAAAATGGCTCTCTCTGCCTAACTGCTCAGGGGTAGCTGTTAACAATAAGACACCAGGGGTCAGCTCGGCCAATTTTTCAATCAAACGATATTCTTTACTCACCTGTTGCATTGACCATTGCAGGTGATGTGCCTCATCCACGATTAACAAATCCCATTGTGCATTTATTATTTGCGAATAACGGACTTCGTTCTCAACCAGAAAATCTAAGCTGCATAAGACCAGTTGCTCAGAAAAAAAAGGATTCTGACTATCATGCTCTTCCATGGCAAGGCATCGATCTTCATCAAAAATACTAAAATTCAAATTGAATTTTCGAAGCAACTCCACTAACCATTGATGCAATAGTGACTCAGGCACCACAATCAATACGCGTTGTGCCGCTTCAATTTGTAATTGATAATGTAAAATCATGCAGGCTTCGATGGTCTTACCTAAACCGACTTCATCGGCTAACAAAACTCTGGGGGAAATTCGGCTGGCAACTTCTTGCGCAATATATAACTGATGAGGAATCAGATCGACACGAGGACCCACCAACCCTCGCACTGAGGCAAGTTGAAATTCGTAGTTATAGTTTAATGACTCAAAACGTAATTCAAACAGTTTGTCTGAATCAATTTGCCCAGTGAACAAGCGCTCTTGAGGCCGGTTTAATTGGATAAAGTTGCTTAACTCACCTTCATGCAAGGCAGCTATTGCACCACCATCTTGCTTACCTCGATAAGTTAATAAGCCATTTTCTTCATCAACGGTATCTACCGTTAATTTCCAAGCTTCATGACTTTCAATCACATCCCCATGTGAAAACCTGACACGAGTTAACGGTGCACTATCCTTGGCATAAATCCTTGTTTCACCACTCGCTAAAAAAACCAGTGTGACTGTTCTAAAGTCCGAAGCTAAAACCGTACCCAATCCTAATTGTAATTCTGTATCACAAACCCAGCGCTGCCCAGGAATAAAATCTTGCACTATCATTTTTTCCTTATCAAAAACTTTTTAGGGATGGGCTACGCAATAACTTCCCGAATTGCCAGCTTGCTCCCATTCCTAATTTGCTATCTAAATAATTACTTTTCAATATAACGAAACGTTAAATTAATTCTTGGATTTTTAATTTTTCTTGTTTTTGGTATACAATGTCGCCAACATTTTTGCACTCCCTCCCCCATGATTAATAAACTTCCTCCCGTCAAATTAATATCTAGCATTTCTTTTGTTTTTTTGTGTTGCATTTTAAATAAGCGAGTCTCCCCTAAGCTTAATGACGCAATAAATGGTGCCGAACCCAGCTCTGGCTCTGCATCGGAATGCCAACCCATAGAATCATTCTGATTGCGATATAGATTCGCCAATACACTATTAAATGGCCGTCGAGCGTACCTTGCAACTTTATCTTTAAGATGCAACAAACTTGGCTCCCAAGTTAGCGGTGTATGCTCAACACCTGAGTATTTATAAATCGCACCTTGATCTCCATACCAAGCCACCAATCTAGGCGATAAAATATACTTACCAAACATCCGTAACTGCTCTTGCTGCCACTGCAAATGATGGAAGAAATGAATGAACATTTCATCAGCATCTTTTTTAACCAAAAAACTTTCGTAAAGTATGATATCGCCATTCTGACGATGAAGCACATTCATTCGCTCCAAAAGACCCACCTAACTGATAGAAAAATAGACTACCTAGCCCTTGCCCTCGATGTGCGCACAAAATCTAGGTACTATTATAACTGACATTGAACAGCCTATCATTTTAGCTGGCTTGGTCCCAAAGGGATTTTTCTTCAATCAGTGATATCACAAGTATAGCCCAAACTCAAAAAAAACCTTTAAAAATCAGTTATATTTAAATTTTATACACATATCTACATATAAAATACAGATTACAATTCGACCGAAGGGGATCACAGACAACAACAGGAAGAAAAATAGAATTAAGGAATGGGGGGAGGTCTGGTAACTTATCTGTTTGGCGCTCAGATTTGGCTTGTCTTAGCCTAAAGCACCAATAGTAGACGCTTTAGGCAAAGACCGGCGGAAGATGGGAGGTGAAGCTGGGAAGTTATTGCCTCCCCCATTCTTAAGCTGTATGGAGTAAATGCAAAAAATATTTTCAATCCCAACGCCAAGGAACCCCTTTTTGATAAAACTCTAAACGCTTGGTAAATTTTACGGCTCGATCTTCATCATTTACCGGACTGTTTATTAATAGTCCAAGGGCTTTTTCTTGAACTTTGGCTGCTTCTTCAAAACGGCCAATCTCAGCATATATTGCTGCCAACGTGTCGAGCACCCCAGGGTTATGTTCATTCTCTTTTAAGATTGGCTCAATTAAAAGCAATGCACGCCCTCCGTCTCGAAGCTCATCCTCTGGTGCGGTTGCTAATAACCAGGCTAAGTTTTGTTGGCCTTGTAAATAACCATGCGTCATAGCACGCTCAAACCATTTGAGTGCTTCTCGAAAGTCCCTCATCACACCAACACCATTGGCATACATATGACCCAGTTTATCTTCGGCTGGCCCGTGTTCTTGCAATGCAGCAAGCTGAAACCAGTACGCAGCTATTTTTGTATCCTGGACCACAGTATCCCCAAATTCATACAGCGAACCAACAGCGCTTTGTGCCTCTGCATAACCTAACATCGCACTGGTATGCAACCAATACGAAGCTTTCTCCAGGTCTTCTTCCACAATGTATCCAATGCGATACATCATACCCAACAGAAACTGTGCTTCTGGAAAACCATCCTCAGCATCTTTCACAATTTCATAATAACGTGACTGAAAAGGCAGAGATTTATCTTTTTGCTGAAGAGAGGAAATAGCCAGTGCCTGACAAGACATCGCAGATAAAATGCCCAATATAATTAGGCGATAAATAACTATTGATATACTTAAAGGTAAGATTTTCATATTATTATTCTTTGAAGTTTTAGGCGCAGAGTTGATTGCCAACCCCGGCTGATTTATTTTTGTTCTACCTGTCACTATAGATCAGGCTAATTTTCGTGTCAAATTTGATCAATTAGAGCTATTAGATAAAAATTAATATATTGACAAACCTACTCGTCTTTAGCGATGAGCAAGAATAAGCAGCATACTATTTGTTTTTACAAAGAATTTACTAGAAGAATGTCGCTGAAAAACCGAGGAGCAGGCAAGACCCATCACATAAGGACTTGCCCAATTTTGGGTCAACAATTTTTATAATGAAGTTATTTGCGTTTGTGCAGTTCCGATAATAGCGATGTTTCGAATGTTGAAATAATCCACCGTTGCCTCATAAACACCAGCCTCAGGCAGGGTCAACAAAATGTCATAGCGTTCACCGGCAGCAATTTTCCAAACAGTCACCGAAATAGATTCTGCCAACGGCCGGCCATCGGATGCAATCACCTCAAATGATAAACCGCCAAACCGAATGAGTGCCGGTAAATTACCAATGTTCACACCGCGGATTAGAATGGTTTCCCCCGATATACCAGAAATCGCAGTGGTCGTATCATCTAGCAACAAAGCACCATCCCGACCATTTATCATAAAATAATCTGGCCGGTATCTTACTGTTTCAGGCCCGCTAACCATGAGGTTATGCCAACGACTATCCATGGTATGTAGGTGCCATACGTATTCCTTATCAAACGCAGGCCCATTAAGCCAAGCCGTATTGTTATTACCATCCGCAGGGCGAACGATCACGGCTCCCGCCATTCCCATTTCCATGTGCAACACAGTATCTACATGACAATGGTACATGTAAGTGCCAGCATGAGGCGCGATAAAATTATAAACATAGGTTGACCCCAGATTGACATAATCCGCCACTCGACCAAATCCATTCATGGGGGTCATCATCGCCACAAAACCCGATGTCAAAGGCACCCCATCATTGGGCGTATCAACATCCAACCCGTGAAAATGGATAGTATGTGGCATCATGGAACTCAAGGTAATCGCAACCGCAGCCCCTTCCACCACTTCGATCACTGGACCAGGAGCAATACGATCATCATTAAACCCATTACCAAATCCCCAAACAGGTATGACTTGGCCGTCAGCCATGGTTTGAGAGACCATCATATTCGCCGTTAATACGGCGGTTGAATTCACAATACTAAAAGTGCGAGCGTCCCCTAAAGCAGGAGCAATACCAGGGCTTGCCGTCGCCCCTGCTCCGCCGGGCATCCCCGTTCCAGGCGTCCCCGCTCCAGGTGCCCCTGGCATTGCTGGAGTACCTGGGGCTGGGGATGCAGGGGCACCAGGCGTGCCAGTAGATGGAGGTGGCATCATCTGCATTTGTGCTCGCGTGCGACTATCGCTTGCTTTTTCGTCGTTAGACAGCGGTTCCGTTGTTTTTCCCGTGTTGCGATTTTGCGAATTACTCTCACAACCAGCCACAACGCCAACCAACGCAGCCAACACACCCGCTCGGTATGTCAGCGATAACTCATGCTCATCATTATCTTCGGAATCCGTAAAGCTTTGCTCGTTATTGAGCATTGACCGACTTTCAGGGGAAACATTATCATTTTTCATTGCCATGCTCCTAATGCTATGCGGTTGCATTCATAACCAACAAGCCGCCATTAGCATACACACCATTGGCTGTCACACCCGGCAAGTAATGGGTATGCAAAGGATAAGTACCCGTTTGTGCAACAGGTAAAATCACATCAACACACTCTCTTACATTAACGGGCACGGTATCCTTTTCAATGATACGTGTTTCTTTCATACGGTTACGAGAGATCACATTGACGTGATAACCATGAAAATGCATTGGATACTGGATTTGTCCGGCATTAATCAGGCGAATCGCGACCTCTTCACCTAACACCATCTCCATAAATGTCGATGGATCATCTTTTGTTTGAGGATAACTAAAACCATTGACAAAAAAATAATTCGGTTCATAGTTCGCCATATCATAGGTTAAACCGGCGGCGATCGCTTCGTTCAAACGCGTATCTATCTCAGACAAGACTAATGTATATTGTCGATCAAAGCGCGGCCCCTGTGAGGTCAAACTATCATTTGAGCCTTGTGGCATGACGATGAGTGGTCCGTATAAACCCATCGCTTGACCAATACCACGCGTATAACTGTCTGTGAAATAATAACTGCCTGCGCGCCTAGCGGTAACCCGATAGGCTTCTGTGGCACCGGGCGCAACCGCAGCTGATTGACTCAACATACCTGGCACCACCAAATTAATGGGCTGAGACAGATTGTTGGTCAAATTAATATTTAAGACATCCCCTTCCTGGACAACATAGCTGACGGGTAATTTGCCTAATGGATTGGCAGCTAAATCAACAAACTGCCACATTGTAGTCGTACTCCCATTCACTAAATCGAAAGTGACTTGCTCCACGCTCATATCAATCTGAATCACTGCGGCTTCAGCACGAGGAGGATAAGACAGGGTTAACAGTCCAGATGACGAAAATAACGCCCCTCCCACAAGTCCAGCTTTTATAAATTCCCTTCGCTTCATGATGTCCCCTCCTCCCCAATTGACTTAAAGTTCCACCCAAGCAAATGAATACTTCCTCAGGAAAAATTGCTTTAGCTGATTTGTTATATTGATTCTGACTCAGGTGAAACGCTTATGCTTTTTAGCACCACATATAGTATGTGACACCGTGCTTTGTCTGCACTTAGCCCAAATACCCGTGACAGTGGTGAACCCAGACGGCCTTCAACAATCTGCGATTATGAATCACATATGAAACGCAGGATTATATTCTTTTGATTTATTATTTTGATAACACACATGCCGCGCTAACATCCCGCTTTATCACAATGCTAATCAATGCGGCAATAACGACCAACCGATGTGGAAAAATATGAATATATATTGTTATATTAGTGTAGTCTTATAGAATAGCGACAAATTTATATCAACACAAGCAAAAGCCACGATAAAATACTTTATCAACTGGCGAGAAATTTTATACCCAATAAAACAATACTAACTCACAAGTAAGCAATGTCGTACCTGACACATATCCTCCCAAACGAGTAAGCACTCATTTTGTGCCTGCAAGCCAAACCTAAGTTGGTAGATATTATAACTATTACACCAATAACTTATTCCAACCAATCCAACACTTCCGGCAAAAAATGAACCGCTCCCTCGATCATACCCGCACAATCATTACCATTCATTTCGAATAAACAACCCTCTGCAACATATCGTTTATCTAGAGCACCTATCAATCCTAATCTACGTTCAACTTCTGCACACAGCTCAGGCTCTGTATTCCTGCCAAGAATGACTTGCAGACCGCTGGTGAGCACCGGTAAATCATTACCGCTATCTCCCGCATACACCACCCGCTCCTCCACAATATTTGTGAGCTTCATCAAGTAATCCAGCGCATGCCGTCGAGTCGCGCTGGCCGGTAAAATATCCAACAAACCTAAATCGAGGGTACGATCAATACTCCACATGACACTCACTTGAATATTATATGTTGTAAAGCGCAATATTGTTTCGTTAATTAACGTATGGTAGTCGATATGTGGGTGTGCATAGTAACTGAGTTTATAGTTATTTTGTTTTTCAGGTTCTTGCAATCTGATTTGCTGGTAATCAGCTAACAATGTCGCTAATTCCAATCTTGACCGACCACTCCAATCCTTTTCAAACTCATCAACCCATTGTGGTATCAATCGCCATTCTCGATCCTTCACCTGATATAACGTCGTGGCAACATCACTCATTGCATAATCTGGCACAGGGATGTTGAACTGTTGAATTGCTTGCCTCATTAATGCCAAACTTATTCCGCTAGCATAAACCAGAATGATTTCTGGGCGGCGGGCCAGTCGATGCAGTAACTGAATTGATTTTGATGTTTCAAGGACAGCATGGTTTGACAAAATTGCATGATCCAAACTACAACACAAGAGAATCTTCTTGGTCACGATAATCATCCTTAATCATTCAAGCTTAAGCGCCTAATTACGGCCCAAAAAACTCAATTATTGTGAAAGCGAACAACCGCTTTACAGATAATAAAATTATTTGCCTAAACACAGACATTTTGGTGTGAAAACGACTAGGCAGTTACCAATGTGTAAAGAAAAGTGATACCTGATAAATTTACACCGATGTAGCTACCGATATCGTTCTAAATTGTTTCAGATTAGGCGGCCATACATCCACAGGCAGAGGATCACAAAATAACATACCAGCCCCATGACTGGATGCGTGAACGACCAACGCATCAGCAGAATGTTCAATGTTATCTAAAAAAAAATGAACTTTAACACCCATATATGGAAATAAATGAGAAACACTGGTATAAACATACATACCATCATAAGATATATTTTTAGCCTGCCCGTCAAACTTGCCAGTACTACCTGGATCGATAACAACATCTATATCTACCAGGTACCGTTTACTAAATCGATGCTCCATGTAACCCCCTAAATTTAATTATCCTTAAAAAAATCATGTAGACAGCATAATTATAGCAGTAAAGTCCATTTACGATTTGAGGCCACAAAAAAATGTATTTGAATTAACTGCAATTTTCCATTTTCCTTCGCTTTTTGCGTCAGCAAGTGCAAAGTCACATTAAAACCACAAATCAAAACATGGAAAATCAACATGTCATCGTTATTATTGGCACCCAATACAATCAGCAAAGGGCTTGCATTAAAGCTGATATTATTTCTTATCATACATTCAATTGATTAGTGTATACCGAGTCAAGCTAAGTTTCGTGACAGCATCGTTTCACTTGATAAAAAGCTTGGCACACAGATGTTAAAGCTTGAAGCAGAGCAAAACTTTTCAAACCATTTACCAAAGCACTTTGAAATGATTTAAGGCACCATAACCTTAAAGTTGAGGAGGTTAATATCTCGACAAGTTAGCGCTTATGCCCCGCCTTGACTGGTCTTGAAACTGCATGCCATGAATTTACTGAGGTTTTTTTAAGAGGATTTTTAAATATTTTACCCATAAAAAAAAACCCGCGTTGCGCGGGCTTTTTGACAGAGAGGTAAAAATCAGCTAATTATTCTAAGTATTATTTGCCTTATTATTCTAATTATTTTTTACCCCGAACCCCCCAACCACTCCCTCAATTAAAATTTCATGTTGCTCAATTGCTATGGTCACTATTACACCAGGCATTATTTAAATTGCACTGAAGCACACCAAAGAAAAAATAATGAATCAAGTGATGCCAATCAAAAAGGCATTCCTCCCGGACCCGACATACCACCACCTTTCATTTGTCTTAACATGTTCGCCATACCACCTTTTTTATTCATTTTTTTCATCATTTTTTGCATTTGGGTAAATTGTTTTAATAAACGATTTACATCCTGAATTTGCGTACCAGAACCCTCTGCAATGCGCCGCTTCCTAGAACCCTTAATAATATCTGGACGCCGACGTTCTTGTTTATTCATGGAAAAAATGATGGCCTCTAACCTTCGTATCTCTTTATCGTTAACCTGCTCTTTTACTTTTTGAGGAACCTGATTAATGCCTGGAATCTTATCCATCAAACTCGCAACACCACCCATTTTTGTCATTTGCTGAATCTGAACTAAAAAGTCCTCTAGATCAAATGGTTTGCCCTTTTTAATTTTTTTGGCGAGCTTTAATGCTTCATCTTTATCAATTTTATGCTCAGCTTCTTCCACTAAAGTGAGCACATCTCCCATACCTAGAATTCGGGAGGCAATACGATCAGGATAAAAAGCTTGTAATGCTTCTGTCTTTTCACCGACACCAAGAAACTTAATCGGTTTGCCGGTAATCGAACGTACCGATAACGCCGCACCGCCACGTGCATCACCGTCTGTTTTTGTGAGAATCACCCCCGTTAATGGCAGCGCCTCATTAAATGCTTTCGCCGTATTTGCGGCATCTTGCCCGGTCATGCTATCAACCACGAACAATGTTTCCACAGGATCAATCGCCGCATGTATTTGCTTTATTTCATCCATCATCGCATCATCAATATGCAGCCGACCTGCAGTATCGATAATGACTACATCGAGGCCTTTTTTAATCGCGTACTGATAAGCATCTCTGGCAATCGTCACCGGCTTGTCTTTGCTGGTACTCGGAAAAAACTCCGCTTCCACTTCGCCCGATAATGTTTTCAATTGTTCAATTGCCGCAGGACGATACACATCAGCACTGGCCACTAACACTGACTTTTTTTTGCGCTCTTTTAACCAACGGGCTAACTTTGCAACAGTGGTTGTTTTACCTGCACCTTGCAAGCCGGCCATCAATACCACGGCAGGTGGACGAGCACTTAAATTCAGCTCTTCACACGCATCTCCCATCACATGAACCAGCTCATCATTAACAATTTTTACAAAGGCTTGACCTGGCGTTAAACTTTTAAGCACATCTTGCCCGAGCGCACGTTCTTTAACGCTATTGACAAAATCACGAACCACGGGCAAGGCCACATCCGCCTCCAACAAAGCCATGCGTACTTCACGCAGCGTCTCTTTGACATTATCTTCCGAGATACGGGCTTGGCCTCGCATGCCACGGAGAGTTTGCCCTAACCTTTCGCTTAAACTGTTAAACATCTGTTTTACTCTCTAATTAATCGCGTTTAACCCATCACGGGCTGCAACCCCTAATCCATGATTTACTGGGTTAGGCCACACGCACTGAAACTAAGGAATGATTGATGAGCGATACTCTATCAAGGATGGAAAATCGCTAAATTATTACGCACAGGAAAAAACAAAAATAGGTCAACGTGTCCACTTCAACCTACATTTTTTAGCGCCATAGTCATTGACAAATAAAACCGATGACACACGAAAAACTCTGCTGCTAAAGATTGCGCATTATACCTGGAATACTTCACCACCGGCTAAAATTTTCAACTTCATGCCTTGGCAGTCAAGTTTTGCTTCTTCGAAAATAATGTGTTCTTCACTGGGTTTGAGGTGGGTTAAATAAACAACAGGTCGGTGGAGTAATTTTGCTAAATCTAAGGCTAATAAACCAGGACAATAATGTCTTGAAGCTTGCGCTAATGAAATTTGCATGTTTGCAAAAGCAACTTCTACAAATAAATAATCTAACCGTTCACGAGCATTCAATGCCTCCCAAAAAGTATCGTTTGACGTGGTATCCCCGCTAAATGCAAATGTTCCCGATGGACCGGCTACATAATAACCAACCCCCGGTACAGTATGGTTTACTTCAATCATTTCGAACTCACGCTTGTTCAATACGATCCTTTCACCAGGATGCATCGGTTCAAACTTGAGCACGGGTTGACTCGGTTGCGGTAATTTAGAAAAATCTGGCCAAATGTGCCAGTTAAAAATATGCTTTTCAAGTGCCTGAATGGTTTCTGGTTGGGCGTGGACAATCACTGGCTGCTTTATCATTTCAAAGATGCTGTCAAGCAATAATGGTATGAAAGCAACATGATCTAAGTGCGAATGTGTCAAAAATATATGACGAATTTTCACCATCTCAGCTAATGTCAAGTCGCCAAGACCGCTTCCCGCATCAATTAAAACATCATCATCTAACAGGAATGATGTCGTCCTTAGGTTAGCTCCTATGCCACCGCTGCACCCCAAAACTCGCAACTTCACCTAGTTATACTCCTTACATTTTTTGACTTATCCCTGATGAATTTGATATTTTTTATTTTCATAACGCAGCGAACACTCTTAGAAACAATTAACCAATGTACAAATTTCATGCTGAGCGGCCTAAAAGCCACCACATTAAGCAATATCACAACTCACGAAATGCAACAAGCTTCCCATTCGATCAATACATTGGTGCTTGGCATAACCGTTACATCTATCTTCAAAAATCATAATAATAACTTATTTATCAACATAATAGAGCTTAAAATAAATACTCATCTGTGCATAAACTAAATGCGATTAATCGAACAAGTAGCGACAATACGTGTATAATACCGCCACAGAAACAAATGATCGAAAAAACGATAGACATCGGCGTAAATTTATTCTGTTACTTTTCACCCAAATGGCCTCCTAACTTTATCACTTCAACACAGCCACAGGATATGTCATTATTTACACTTAAGTGATGAGGAGTTTCATTTATGGTCAATATACTTATTGGATCCATTGCCATTTTACTATATTTAATCGCAGATTTGCTGTTAGTGAAGCGGTTATTCAATCGCGAGCATTCAACCAGCAAGCTGCCTGCACTTATTATTGGCCTCGTTGCAACGTTATTGCACGCCGCCTCATTAAGTAGTCAGGCCTTTACACTCAATGGCTTAAATCTTGGGTTTACCTTGAGCGCATCGCTCGCAATGCTGTTCATTTCAAGCTTGCTGTTAACTTCATCATTTAAAAACCCAATTGAGAATCTTGGTATTCTCATTTTGCCATTGGCGGCAATCGCTTTATCGGTGCAACTTGCTTATCCGACAGATCACATTCTAGCCTCGAAGGACTCAATGGGCTTAGGCGTCCATATTTTGTTTTCCATCCTTGCTTACAGTTTGCTCAGTCTGGCGGCCGTACAAGCCTTATTGTTAGCGTTTCAAGAACGGCACCTGCACACCCGACATCCCGGCGGTGTCATTCGAGCATTACCTCCCTTAGAAACCATGGAGACACTGCTTTTTCAAATGATTGTCATCGGCTTTGCATTACAAACCATGTCTTTGGCCAGCGGTGCTGTTTATTTGGAAGATATGCTAGCACAACATCTTGCTCACAAAACCGTCTTATCGGTACTCGCCTGGCTCGTTTTTGCCACCTTACTCTGGGGACGTTGGCGTTATGGTTGGCGCGGCCGCACCGCCATTCGTTGGACCTTAAGCGGTTTCTTCGCGCTTTTGCTTGCTTACTTTGGCAGCAAATATGTCCTGGAAATCATATTAGAACGTTAAGCGACCAATGAAAAGAAAACTTTACGACTCTGCTCATGAAATGAGTTTTATGAAAGCATATAACAAAAAATGATGTATAAAACAGATAATATAGTTTATAGTTTAAAACATCCCGCATCGCCTAGCCAGATCACCATCAACCGAGCGCACCCGCATTGAACGACATCCCTCTTTCCGTATTGTTTGGGACGCTCATATTTTTGCTCATACTCTCTGCGGGGTTTTCCAGTTCTGAAACGGGCTTAATGAGCCTGAACAAATACCGGCTACGCCATCTTACAAAAAATAAACACAAAGGTGCCATCCATGCTCAGCGTTTACTTGAACAACCAGATCGCCTGATTGGATTAATTTTACTCGGCAATAACTTTGTTAATGTACTCGCCTCATCCATTACCACGATTATTGCTTTACGATTGGGTGGTGAAACGGCAATCGCTGCCGCTGCTGGTATTTTGACACTTGTCATTCTTATATTCTCAGAGGTGGCTCCTAAAACACTCGCGGTGCTCTATCCAGAACGCATTGCATTCCCCGCAGCTTACGTCTACGTGCCGTTATTGAAAGTTCTGTACCCACTGGTATTCATTATCAATGTGATTACCAACGGCTTACTGCGCCTATTTGGCGTCAATATTCCAAAAGTCTCCAAAACTCAGCATTTAAGTCAAGAAGAACTCAGAACTGTAGTCCATGAAGCGGGTAGCCTCATTCCCAAACGCCATCAAGCCATGTTATTAAGCATCTTGGATTTAGAGAAGGTCACCGTTGAAGATATTATGGTGCCACGTAATGAAATCGTGGGCATTGACTTGGACGACGAATGGTCTGTCATTACCGAAAAATTAAAACACAGCCAACACACTCAACTACTCGCTTACCGAGGAGATATAGACAATGTGGTTGGTTTATTTCATTTGAAAAATGTGCTGCACTTGCTCGCCGAAGAACAATTTAACCTAGACACACTTAAAGAAATTATCAGAGACCCCTATTTTATCCCAGTCACGACCCCGTTAAATACCCAACTGATTAATTTTCAGCGACAAGAACGTCGCATCGGATTGGCAGTTGATGAATATGGAGATATTTGTGGCTTAGTCACGTTAGAAGATATTTTAGAAGAAATCGTTGGTGAATTTACCTCCGACCCAGCGACCACGATACGTGATGTCCACCCGCAAGAAGACGGCTCTTTTTTAGTGGATGGCAGTGCCAATATCAGAGAGTTAAATCGAATGATGCACTGGCATTTGCCAAGTGATGGGCCAAAAACACTAAACGGTGTGATTATTGAGTACTTAGAGAGTATTCCAGAACCAGGAACCAGCGTCAAAATAGCCGGTTACCCCATAGAAATTCTCCAAACTGCGGGTAATGTGATAAAAACTACCCGAATTATCGTGCAAGACTCAAAAAAAGATGAAGATAAAGAAGCATTTTAAACCCATGTTTAACAATGTATTGTGCCAACCAAGGTCATTTAGAGCAACCTCTACCACTCGTCTTGACTCGCAATGGGCGGCGTAATAACAACCCGGTTTCTCCCTTCAGATTTTGCCCGATATAATGCCTGATCAGCCAGCTCAATGAGATATTTTGCCGTCTGCTGAGCTGTGGGTCGCATGCAGGCAACCCCTAAACTGATGGTGACATATTCACTCACATTTGAATAGGCATGAGCAATTTTCAGAGATTCGACATTGGCTCGTAAATTTTCACTAAGCAAGCTGGCCCCATTATGTAAGGTATCCGGTAATACCACAACAAACTCTTCTCCGCCATAACGTGCTGCCAAGTCAGTCGGGCGATTCAAGCTGGTACTTAATGCATGCGCCACCCGGGACAAACACTCATCACCCTTTTGGTGGCCATAATTATCATTGTATAATTTAAAAGAATCGATATCGACTAATACAATAGAAATACCCGCTTTTGCTCTGACCGCTCGAAGCCACTCTTTCTGCAAAAACTCATCAAAGCGCCGACGATTTGCGATGCCAGTCAAGCCATCCAAACATGTTAAACGTTGTAATTGAACGTTGGATTCTTCCAACTCATTCTGTAAAAGACGCATGCGACGAAAAGCTTCATCACGTTCTTGCTGCATCAGATAGGTTTTTGAATGCGCTCGAATTCTGGCGATAAGCTCGATTTTATCCGGCAACTTGACTAAATAATCACTGGCACCTAACTCGAATGCATGACTTTTATCCCGAGGATCCTCTTTATTCGACAAAACAATAATGGGTGTTGTCGCCGTAGCATAATGCTTACGATAATTTTCAACAAGCGTAAAACCGTCAATAGTCGGCATAATCAAGTCTTGCAAAATCACCGTGGGTTTAATATCTTGCGCTTGCTGAACCGCTTTTGTTGGATCAGAGCAATAAAAAAATTTAATGTCTGCTTCATGTGCTAACATGCGACGTACCGCCTCTGCCACTATCAGCTGGTCATCCACCAAAAACACAACAGGTGTTTGTTGATTTAACTCAAAAAATTGATTTAAATTGTTAAGCGTTTCACTACTCATGACTTATCTCTTATGTAACCTACATCCCAAGGAATAGATATAGGTTTTAAGATAAAGAGGTTAGTATTATCTTAAGATGCTGTGATATCAAGCTAAATTCAACCGATTAAACGTTTCACACAATTAATATATTTAGCGACGGAAAACTCATCCTTATGCAAAACTTCAGCAACATCCAGTGCAACTTGATTATTTGACATGACCATAATGGGCATCGCATTAAATTTTTGATCTTCACGAATTTTTTCTATCAATTGATAACCATTCATGTGCGGCATATCCAAATCGGTAATGATTAATTGATAACTACACTCAGACAATAATGCCAAAGCAATTTCTCCGTTTGCTGCTGTATCCACCAAAAAACCATTTTCTTGCAATAAATTTCTTTCCATTTCCCTGACAGTCATCGAATCATCAACAATTAACACCCGAACCGAAGCTTGCTGCACATCCTCCCGTTTATATAAATATTTGCCTATTTTCGGGTTCTCTTTAATCATCTCATCAATAGAAGCCACATATTCTTCGCCATCAATAATCAAGATTGGACTGCCATCCTCTAACAAAGCGGCTGAACTAATATCCTTCACATGACCCAACTGTGGATCAAGCGGGTGAATCGATAATTCGCGCTCCCCAATAATACATTCAACAACCAAGGCGTAATAATTGGAGGAACGACCAATTACCAGCACCTCATATTCATCACTCGTGTTGTCAGGCAACGGTCGATTAAATAAATGATTCGCGTGCAATAATATTACAGCTTGTCCATCAACAATAATCGTCGCACAATCATTCACAAGTGTGACCTCATGATGAGACACACGCAATACTCGATGAATATAAGAAAGCAAAAAAGCAAAACTTTCGCCACCAATAGACACCACCAAGGTTTTGGCTATTGAAACAGTCAATGGTAATACCAATTGGAATTGCGTCCCTTGGTCCAAGGTAGTATCTAATCGAACCGTACCATTTAGCGAAACAACCGCATCCCGAACCATGTCCAACCCCACACCACGACCTGATATATCACTGATTTGTTCCTTGGTACTAAAACCAGGCACAAATAAATAATCCAAAAGTGCCATATCATCCATGGCGGCCAAAACATCCTGGGCGACAAGTTTTTTCTCTGCGATTTTGTCGCGTAACTTAGTGACATCAACACCGCGTCCATCATCCGAGACGTTGACATAAAGAAAACCTGCCATTTGACTTACATCAATATGCAATTGCCCTTGCTCATTTTTTCCTTGAGCAATTCTCATATGAGAAAACTCTAAGCCATGATCCAAGGAATTTTGAACAAGGTGAGTTAATGGCATGTCAATGCGTTCAAGCACATCACGATCCACCAAGATAGACAGGCCGGACATATGCAACTGAACTTGTTTGTTGAGCTTGCGACTCAAGTCGCGCACTAAACGTGGCAGTCCCTGTACAATATCGCCAAACGGCCGCATGCGTGTCGCCAATACCGCACGATGTAAACGATCAGCCACGGTAACCGTTCGATGATCTAAAATTTCTAAATCAGCAATTCGATCAGTCAACTCTTTTCGCAAATGGTCTGCGGTCTGCACGACGTTTTGTAATTGCATACGCGATCGCTCACCGATCACTTGGGATTCTGACTCCAAGGTCATCAGTAATCTGTCAATTTGTTGGTTCAGCATCCATTGTTTTCGTTTAAGCAATGGCATGGTTTTCAATAATTCTGACATCCGACGGGTTTCTAATAAAGTCTCCCCAGCCAAGCCCATGATCCGATTAAGACGGTCGGCATTAACACGTAATATACGCTCTTCATCCACTGCTGGGCGAAATTCAGCATGGTCATCATTATTGATTACTTTTACCTGATTGACCCTATTAAGTCGCGGTGTAATGATATCTTTTTCGGTATCACTCAACTGAGTCAATGCGGCTAAATTTTTCTCTACGTCAGTTAACGGCTCATGGTATCGATGCTCTTGACTGGTAAATTGCTCATCCGTCTCTTTGGCAAGTTGACCAATCAAGTCAATGGCTTTAAATAGCACATCGATTTCATTCTGAGTTAGTTGCAACCGGTCCTCTTGAGCCGCAACAAAACAATCTTCTAAACGATGTGCAACACGCACAATGGCGTTCACACCCACCATACGGCCGGCGCCTTTCAAAGAGTGCGCCGATCTCATTAAGGCCTCGATTTCCGCTGCTTCATGACCTTTTTTCTCGACCGATAATAACATTTTGGTTAATTCAGCTATTTGACTATCCGCCTCCATACGAAACAAGTCCAGCATGGAATATTGACTTAAATCATGATCTGTTTTTTCGTAAGTCACGTCAAAGCGAGCTCAAGCCATTGCTCAATCGCGGTATTATCCAGATAATAAAAAGATTGATTGGGTAGCATTTCACAAGTGACTTCCCCACTGAGTAAAGCCCTTGATTGATCATTAAATTGAGTGGATATTTCGGCGATATCGCTCTTAAAAAAACGATAGATATCTTTTAATTCATCCACTAAAAAAACAAATCGCCAGCGGCAAAAATTAACTAATAGTTGTCGTTTATAAACATTAACGGTGTTTGTTGAATTGTCTTTATTTGAGAGCGCTAAACCAAACAATTTCTCAAGTGCAAGGCAGCTATGTATTTCCCCATTGATGGCAACAATGCCTCGAATATAGGCTCGATCCTGGCGAGGTAAGCTATGTATCTTTGATAATGGAGCAACCACATGCACCGTATTCGGCAAAATGCCAAACCATTGCTCCCCCATGCGAAACAACAAGGCAGCACAATCACCTACCGGCAGCTGCTCAGACACTATTTGAAGTGTCTCGTTGCTATAACTCATTTGCAGCGTTTCCGCCGCTTGCTTAAAAACATCACAGTTTCGGCAATGAGTCACATTGTCGAGCAATGAACAACGCGGCAGCTGATTCCCCCAGACACCAATGGTGCGCCAACAAGCTTGAGACAATTGACTATGTTGATTAATTTCAGTTATCACGCTGCCTATTCCTAAGCAAAAGTTAATTCATCACTTTCAACTTCGATACACTGTCGTGCAACCCTTTAGCCGCATCATTCAACCGGGATACGGCGGTATTGGCAACACGCAAAGAATCGACCGCCTGCTGCGCTGTTTCTTTTAGTTTCAACATTTCCTGATTAATTCGCTGCGCGCCTTGCGATTGGAAGTGAACACTTTTTTGTACACTTTCAAAACGTGGCCCCAGTGTCTCTACTTGTTCAATCACTTGAGTTTGCTGTTTACTTACCGATTGCACTTGGTCTACGGTTGCCTTCACTCGATCCGTGAAATGCGTCATGCTCTGCACGCCGCTGGAAACAGAGTTTTGCATTTCTTTGATCATCTGTTCTATATCCAAGGTGGCAACTGCCGTTTGGTCCGCTAATCGACGAATCTCTGTGGCAACCACCGCGAACCCTCGCCCATATTCACCCGCCTTTTCTGCCTCAATGGATGCATTTAATGATAACAAATTGGTTTGATCTGCTACCTTAGTGATGGTCGTTACCACGGAATTTATATTGGAGGCTTTTTCATTAACAATTTCGAGTTTTTCTGAAACGATCCCAGCCCCCTCAGCAACTTGCCTCATGAGCAACTCCATTTTTGTTAACCCAGAATGGTTATTAACTGCCGCCTGGGTGGCTTTCTCTGCCACCCAGGCCACTTCATCCATGGTGTTCACTAAGTTTTTGGAGGTCGCGGAAATCTCAGTGGCCGTTGAGGTAATTCGATTGGTAATTGAAGCCTGTTGCACCACCATGGTTTCCAACTGCCTCATGCTTGCCGAGATATCAGTGGCAGATGATGTGACCTGTACACCCGAGTCTTGAATATGGGCAACCAATGCATTGATATCCGCAATCATATCCTGCACCCCCTTGGCAAGCTTGGCAATGGCATCATTGCCAGCAACCCCAATTTGACCCGTCAAATCACCTGCCGCCGCACATGTCACAACATCCAAAATAGTATCAACTTTCTGTTGCAACTGCTCAACAGTAATACGTTTTTCCTCAATGGATAAACGAATATAATCTATCATGCCTTGTAAACTGCCAGCTAATTCATCAATCGCATCATCACCGTTCAATTCAATTTTAGCGGAAAAATCGCCTTCAGTGACCCGCTTGACAACATCCAGTAAGCCATTGACTTTGGTCTGCAGTTCTAGCGCAGTATTATGCTCTCTGGCAGTAATCGCATTGACATTATCTGACATAATATTAAACGCACGCCCTAAACCACCCAACTCATCTAATGTTGACACACGCACTCTTGCATTCACATCACCGGCGGCACGCTTATTAACCACCCATAACAACTCGTTCAAGGGTTTGGTAAACCAGCGATGTGTCATGACATTGACCATAATGAGCCCAATAATAAACATGACAATATTAACTACGATACTGATTGTCGATTCATTGGCGATATTCAAATCTTTTTCAGCCAATGAATAACTGACTCTTACTGCCCCATTAACATCCCCTGAGGACACGTTGTGACAACGCAAACAATTAACCCCTCGAGTATTATCAGTGGCTCGAAAAGGCGTGAGTACCGTTAATACTCGCGCACCATTGTGCTCATCAAGCATCACAACCGACTCACCCGCTAAGGCCTTATGATCCAGTTTATCCACCGCCTGCTCGTCAGGAAACCCTATACCAAACTGGTTACTCACAGGTTTACCACGTACCACACGGGCATCAATCACATGCGGTCTTGCCAATAGTTTTTTTCGCAAAATAGCACGCTGATCCATAGTTCCAGTTAGCATCATGGTATTGAGGCTATCAAAGTACCATGTGGTTAAATCCCGCACCTGCTCTTCAGCCAAACGCAACATAAAAGCGCTTTCTTGCTTTAAACTGAACAGCGTTATACCCGCTAATACCAATAGAAAAACTAAAGCCACGACTAAGTTAACTTTGATGCGTATAGATACTTTTTTAAACATTTTTCATGTATTTGTAAGCAATGAGTGAAAAGAATCATTAAAAAACGGTGAGTTGCAGTAGTTCATTTGTCTTAATAAAACTATAGGATTCTATGTCGTGTATGTAAATTATTAATTTTACTGATTTAACGGCTATCGTTATATCACTTTACAGTAGACAATCAATAACCAGACGACAGGGGGATATCATTCAGAAAGCTTTTCTGAGGGCTGATAGGAACAAATAAAGAGTAAAACCAGTAAACTTCAAACTCGCAATGAATCCTTTTTAGATGGCATGAATGCCTAAAAAGGATTCATTACGGACACAAATTGAATTGACTAAAATTTTTCAACAATAATATGGTAGCTCGCACCACCCTCGGCCGCCGCCGGTTGCGTCTCTTGGGAAACATTAACGCCTTTCACTCGAATATCTAATACATCGTTAGCAGTGATATCAGTGATATCACAAGTGATTTTTTCTGGTATCGCAGTATCTATGTTACCTGTCGGGTAAACACACGCACGACTACCGCGACGCTTAACTTCCAACGACACAATTTCAGACAGATGGGTCAACATCACTCGCAAATTTACTGCCGGATCGGCACCCAGATCCGGCACAAATCGATAGTCACTAAAATTTTTGCGAGAAGTATCCGCTGCCACCTGCCCTTGGTAAGCAACTCCTTCAATGAGCTCGATGGGATTTCCTGTCGTGGGCTCACTCTCAAAAGCCGGCATTAACTTGGCCTCTCCTAACTTACCAATCATGACTTGCTTTTGAGTGATATGTAATTCAACGTCTCTGATACCAGCCTCGTCATAAACGTTAGGTAATAACTCAAAAAAACTGCCCGCCGAAGGTAAACTACACGCCACCGAACTCCGACTCTTTGGCCATTGATTTGAACAAATTCCTTCATTAGCATTTTTCACATAAAACTCTTGAAAATCTTCAAACAAACTATCCTGGCCACTCGGATCAATGATTTTAAAGGTGTATAAACCATTTGGCACGTTATCACTTGACACAATTTTATAGAGTTGCTCGCTGGCCCTGGTCGAAATCATAAAAGGTCCACTACTTAAATGACCATCGGTATTCACCGAAATGACCACATCAAAATTACTCACCGCGTCAGAAAGTTCCACAAAAATCGTTGAACTTAATGCTTGTATGCTACAGACAAGTTCTTGATTCGCTTGTTGCTGGTTGATACAAACGCGTTGTGACAACGCATCATCGGCGGCAACTCTTAATAACACGCCATCAGGAACGTTCGCACCACTGACAAACACGCTATATAACTTACCGGGAATTGCGTTATCAATAATGTATATTCCGTTCGGTCCGCCACTTCCAGTACTTGACGAAACCCGCGTATTAAACACCCCTTTACCATCGGTGAGTGTACCTAATGCCAGCGCGGTGCTCACTAAAACTTGACTGGCTTCGATTTCAGGATCATTGGCTGCGGTGGCAACAACTTTTGTGGCACCTACCGCTTTTGCCGTGCCGATACAGCCTGCTGCCATTTCTAGAATAAACGGATCTTGCGAAATACAAGTCACTTGATCCGTCACATCCTCGATCACCGATCCATCAGACAAAATCGCTTGGGCTTGAAACGTTTGGCTCTCCCCAATACTCATCGCCACATTACTCGGCAACAACTTAATTTTTACCACGGTGGATGCAGTGACAGTTAAAAACAGCGGATTATCCACTTCGACTCCAAAATAACTGACACTGATCGACGTATTTCCTTCTTCGAGCGCTTCGATGCGACCGCTTGAGTCGATTAATGTCACTACCGTTGGATCATCTATCTGCCACTTCAACTTATCAGTAATCACCAACCAATCAGCAAACCCAGGAAACTGACCCTCAACAATCAGCTCGGCTATTTGCCCCTTGGTAAGTTCGGTCATGGGATTTTTGAATTGAATGGCGGTTGGTATCAAGATCACATCAATGGTCAGTTGCAATTGATCATCAAGTACTGGATGTTTTGCAAAAATGGTTACTGACCCAGCACTGATGCCAGTTAATTGACCCTGCTCAGCGGTGGCGACTTTTTCATCCGAGCTGGACCATTGTATCTCCTGACTCACATCAAGCACCTCACCATTACCGAAGCGCCCCATCACTTGCAAGTCAACGATTTTCCCCACCTCTAATGGGCCATCATACGGCGTCATACTAATAGATTTAAGCAAGGCAGGCGTTATTACTACGTTTAATTCACTGAGCTGGTCAGCGTATTTCGCCGTGATCACGGTGCTATCTTGCGTTAAGGCAGTCGCAGTAATACGACCTTTATCTTCGCCACTATTGACCACAGCTGCCACCAATGGATTGCTGCTGCTGAACTCAGCCAGTGCTGTGACCTCTTTTTCCTCGTTATTACTATACACTGCAAATACTTTTACCTTTTGAGATTCCCCAGCAGGTAATTCTAAGCGGGTTTGCTCAAATCGCAGCGCAGTCACAATCTCACCCGATTGTACCTTTATAGAACTCATTTCAATAACCGGGTCATTGGCAGCAATTACTGTAATTTGGGTTTCACCCACTTTTTTCGCCGTTGCCGTGCAGCTTTCATTCACATCAACCACCGAAGCATCGACTGAAATACAGGTCAGCTGCTTAGTGATGTCATCAGTCACCCTACCATCAGACCATTCTATCTGTACTTGCAAGGTTTGAGTGTCGCCTACCTTCATCACCACACTCGCGGGTATCAGTTTGATTTTGACAATCACAGCTATGGAAACCACATCAACAACCAATTGCACGGTATCATCAAGTCGCGGATGCTTGGCAGTAATCGTCACCTGTCCGACGCTAACCCCAGTGAGCTGTCCTTTGACAACGGTTGCAATTCTCTCATCCGAACTCGACCATTGTATATCCTGACTCACATCAAGCTCCTCACCACTACCAAAACGTCCCATCACTTTCAAGCCAATGGCTTTCCCCACTTCCAATGAATCCTTATTGGGTGTTAGGCGAATAGATTTAAGCAAGGCAGGTGTTATTCCTACGTTTAATTCAATGAGCTGGTCTGCATATTTCGCCGTGATCACGGTAACACCTTTCTTTTGCCCCGTAATGCGACCTTTGTTCTCGCCACTATTAACCACAGCAGCCACCAAGGGATCACTGCTATTAAACTCAGCTAATGCGGTAACATCTTTTTCTTCATTATTATTTATTGCAAATACTTTTACCTTTTGAGACTCCCCAGCAGGTAATTCTAAACGAGTTTGCTCAAATCGTAGCGCAGTCACAAGGTTACTGGGTTGTACCTTAATAGAGCTCATTTCAATAACCGGGTCATTGACAGCAATCACTGTAATTTGGGTTTCACCCACTTTTTTCGCCGTTGCCGTGCAGCCTTCATTCACATCAACCACCGAAGCATCGACCGAAATACAGGTCAGCTGATTAGTGATGCCATCAGTCACCGTACCATCAGACCATTCTACCTGTACTTGCAAAGCTTGAGTTTCGCCCACATTCATCAGCACACTAGCGGGTGTCAGTTTGATTTTAACCATCGTTGGTGTGGCCACAGCAATGGAAATTACGTCGACAGCCAACTGCACTGCATTATCAAGTAACGGATGCTTAGCAGAAATCGTTGCATGTCCCACGCTAACCCCTGTGAGCTGCCCTTTATTTATGGTTGCAATTTTTTCATCCGAACTTGACCATTGCACATCCTGACTGACGTCTTTTTCTCCGCCATTACGATACGTCGCCAACACTTTCACTTGCTGCGATTCACCAACCGCTAACTCCAAGCTCGTTTTGCCAAAGCTCAGTGCAGTAACGTTGTTCTCTAATACATTGACCTTAATCCCAAGCGAGAGACTCGCATAGCTTCCTATTAATTCAATCTTCCCTGGCTTTAACGCTGTGAGCTTAATCCCTTTGTCTACAACCGTAATTGATATATTATCCTGCTCGACCCATTTCACCAATTGAGTCACATCTTTTTTAGCCTCATCATTTAAGAATGCTGCATCAATCAAGATAATGACGGACTCACCTTGCACAATGGTAATATCAGACTGATTGGACTGTAATGAGACAGGGATTGCAATTTCATGATCCCCCCCCCCACAATTAACAAGAGTTGCTAAAAATACCCCCAAAACAACATAAGCAAACGCTCTATAATTTAGGATCATTGTATTCGCGCCCTCCAGGCTTTCTTTCGTGATGGCGAATTCAAATTATCCGCCCAGAACAGGTTAGCAGCAATATGTAAAACATCCATCCGTGCAAAAAACAATCTAATCGAATTGATCCGACATGAGTTGCCGTGAATAATAATTATTGACCAAATGCATCGACACAAGCTCCCATAAACTGATCAAGTTTATTCGCGATGAATTTATGCTGACAGCCAAAAGCAAGTCAGCCTGATACAATTGTCATTTTAACCTACATTGCCCATCAAGGCCTATGAAAATCATGAAGCAATTTGATTTTACATGATTTTTTCTATGCAAGTATCATGTTTGAGGCAGTGCTAAGCGAAGAAAAACCCACATGGGATCAAGCGAAATCCCATACCTATGTGCAAAATATGGACTTTAACTGCAATAATGACAATCAATCCAATGGGTAAACTCATCAAGATAGCCTAAACTAAAAATTATGTTTTATATTTAACAAATTGTTTACAAATGGATAAAAAATGAACAAACCACTTTTCCGACTAACCACATCACTCTGCATTCTTGTAAGCACATTGCTGCTACTCGCATGCACCATCAAATTTGGCAAAGAATTCGACCCCCAAGCATTTCAAACATGGATCAAACGAGAGGAATCCACTTTAACTCAAGTCCGTGAACATTTAGGAGCACCCCAAAGTACCGGCATTGTCGTGGAAGCCGATGGCTCGGAATATAAACGCTGGATATACTATTATGGTAAAGGCAAACTCACCAACATGAAAGACGCCAAACTTAAAATACTTGAGATCCGCTTTAACAAACAACAGAAAGTCGCCAGTTACAACTGGTCAGCAGAATAATATACTCGTAGCGCATGGTTACAGTAGCCATACACCAAACCCAAATAAAAACAAAATTCTAAGCACTATACCGATTGTATGGCACAAAATAGAAATCTCATGGGTCCAAGCAAATTCTGTTAACAATCATATTAATATAAGACGTGTATTGATACCGCATTAGCCCATTTATTTATAAGTTTTATTGATTGAGACATTATTGATCTAGGAGTATCCAAACTGCGCCCATGTCACTTAGACTATTAGCTGATCTAAAGATAAAATATTTTTTAGGATTTAGGAATGAATGATATGTAAGCATTTGGATTAACAACTGCCTAATAATAATTCAAGTTAAGCATACCAACGTGAAGTTCGCACTCTCACAGGCTCATGCTAAACAAGCCATGCCATTGATTAGGTTTATACTAAATACTTATAAAGAGACCTCACTTATAATGCATCTATTAGCCTCTCTATTTCTGCTGTTGTCCGGAATTGCAACACTAACCTATCAGGTCGCCTGGGTCCGATTATTAGGATTTAGTATGGGTTCAACCAGTGCTTCCATTAGCACCGTGCTAACAGCCTTTTTCATTGGTATGGCGCTAGGAAGCTATCTAGCACAAAAAATTACCCACAATAACATTCAAAGCTTCACACCGTATATTATTTTAGAAGCTTTGATTGGCCTGAGCGGCCTTTTATTGTTACCCATATTATTAAATCTAGATGCCGTAATCGCAATGTTTCCTGCCCTGGGCAGCTTATTACCCTTCAAGTTCATCTTATCATTATGCCTGCTATTAGTACCCACATTATGTATTGGAGCCACATTTCCCGTCATAGCTAGCCTGCTCATTCGCCATCAGCATAAAATAGGATTACGCATCGGCCAACTCTATGGACTCAATACGTTGGGTGCCGTATTCGGTGCATTAGCCGCCGGTTTTATTTTCATTCCTAATATGGGTTTAGATGGCGCTATTTATATCGCTGTCACGCTTAATTTTTCGATCGTGCTAATCGCCCTCATATTCAGCCGTTATATCACGTTTCCAGTATCCGATGTAGCCAAACCAATCGATGACCCAATAGCAACCAGCACCCTTGCCAGCACCGAAATACAAAGCCGCAGCACACAACAAATCGCACTCTTAGTATTAGTCGTCACCGGGTTTATTTCCATCGCGACCGAAGTGGCCTGGACAAAATACCTGTCTATATTTACCGGTACCACAATATATGGTTTTGCGGTTATTTTAGCGATATTTCTTTTCGGTATTGCCTCAGGCTCTTGGTATGTCCGCACTCATTTAGAAAAGATTAAACAACCCATTGTATTCATGACTTTCGCACTCATTCTGCTGAGCTTTTTACTACTCGTGACTCGTGCAGGCCTTAGTCTGATCCCAATCATTTATGAAGGCATCAATGCCGTATCCATACAAGATAGCTACAAACAATGGATAAAATACTTGCTGGTGTTTTTTCTACTCTTCCCACCCACTTTCGTATTGGGCATCATTTTCCCCTTAAATCTAAAAATCTACTGTGGAAATATCTCAGGCATTAAAAAACGCATCGGGAAAGCTTATGCAATTAATACCATTGCCAGTGTTGCAGGTTCGTTAGCTGCTGGATTTTGGCTTATCCCTCATTTTGGCACCGATACTACGCTCATTATCATGGCAGTCATTGTTGCCTTAGCCGCCTTTCTCTTAATACTGCGCGAACCTAACCTACTTTTTCGCACCAGCACATCAATACTCGTCATCGGGGTATTAATTTGCAGTGCCTGGTTCCCTGCTATTAACTATGAAACGTTGATTTCATCGGTCGCCTACCAATTTGATAACAATGCCATAAGAGGCCAGAAACCAAAATTTTTATTTCTTGAAGAAGGCAAAAGCGGTGTTATCAGCCTAATTAGCTATGATAATAAAATTGCAAAATTTCAAAGTAATGGCTTGAATGAATCATTGATTGATATGGACAATCCAAACAACTCACTTATCATTGAAAGTCTGCTGGCCTATGTCCCTTATTTTCTCCATAAAGACCCTCAAAGCGCATTTGTTGTTGGTTTTGGGGGCGGAATTACCACCCGCGCCTTTACCCATACGACACTTGAATCCATCCATGTTGTGGAACTTGAACCCGCCATTGTCAAAGCTGGTAAAGTACTACCTAATGGTCCAGTTACAGCATTAGATGATCCTCGTGTTAGCATTGAATTTAACGATGCCAGAAATACACTACTCACTAATGATAAACGTTATGACCTGATCGCTTCACAACCTTCTCATCCATGGTTAGCTGGTGCTGCCAATGTTTTTACTGAAGACTTCTTCGAAATTGTTTATTCACACCTCAACGAAGGTGGTATTTATAGTCAGTGGATTAATCTATTTCGTATGGATGTCACGACCTTAAAATCAATCTTTAAAGCCTTCTTCAATGTATTTCCTCACGGATTTAGTTTAGCCAGCCTAGAAACTGGCGACTTCATGTTAATTGGCTCAAAAGAAGAACTCATTTTTGATTTTGAAGCCATCGAAAAAAAAATGCAATCGCCAGAAATTAAAAACACACTCGCCCAAGAAAGCATCTACAAGCCAACAGATCTATTATGGTACTTTGCTCTCTCCAAAACTGAAATCAATCACGTAAGCAAAGATTCCGTAGCAAATAAAGATACCAATATCTTATCTGAAGTTAGACTCTCTGCGCTGCTGCATACCCCTACTGAAAAAGAAAACCCCTACTTCTTTTTACGCAACCAATATCACTTCGATCTCACCAGCTACCTAAAGCCTGAAGAAGCCACAGCTCGTTATCACCAAATAGCTTTGTTTTTTTTATTATGGAAGCAACCTATTGTTGCAGAAAAAATAAGCCAACAATTATACAAAATCGACTTCGCCTCGGGAATCGCGCTACAACACGAGATTCTTTGGTGGAAACATGACTTTAAGCAAGCAACAGATTTATATCACAATAGTACGAATTTGCTCGATAAAACACATTTCCTGCAAGCCCAGCTGTTTGTTGAACAAGGTAATATCAACGATGCATCTGCCAGCATCAATCGCATGAGCGACCCAAAATCTCGGCGCACAGGCCAAGCCTACTTGATGTATGTACAAAAACAATGGCTTGAATTAAGCCAATTAAACCCGCAAAGCCAACAAGAAAAAACTTGGCAACTACTGGGTCTAGCACAACTGGATTTAACAACAGCATCAAAAGAGCTCATAAAAGTCATTGACGATGATAATGACAACTTCTCTGTATTGCGCACATTAATCACTTATTATGGTCTCACCCATAACACCATTGAAATGAATCACTGGATAAAACGCCTGCAAACCCTACTTGATGAAAAGCTGAGCCGTTATATCGAGCTTGCCTATATCGCACTGAATAAAGGAAACAATAATTGGGCGCATGAACTAATTTCATCCATTGAAGAAATAGATCCATCCTCAGAAGAGTTAACAAAAATAAAAAATCGTTTACAAGACATATAGCCATGCACAACTCACGACCAATCTATCCACACCAACACCACACAAAATTTGATATAATATATCATTATATATTAATCATAAAATAGCTATTTTTTTAATATTCAATGTTGGGTAACATAGCTATTGTCTTGCCTCCGAGCCGTATATTGCAAGGCCAATAACAACTTCCAATCACTCTATTGGCGTAAAAACATGCATGTCCAAAAATTAGACACTCCGATCACTCCAGTCACAAACTCAACAAACACTGCTGGTTTGACAAGCGAGGATATTCAAGCGCTGAATGCCAAATATCACGACCTTTCCATAGAGCAGCGCATTCAACAACTTTATCATGACTTTGAACTCGAAAAAGTCATGCTCACCTCCTCCTTTGCGGCAACCTCAGCACTCTTATTGCACATTTTTTCCCGCTATGCACCGCAACAAATCGTCTCTTTTATCGATACCGGTTTTCACTTCCCAGAAACCTTGGCGTACAAAGAAAAATTGACCCAATTATTTCATTTGAATGTCATAGACATTCGAGCAGAAACCTGGAAGCACGAATACACACTCAAAGATCAAACCTGGAAAACTGACCCGGATTTTTGCTGCTCCATCAACAAAGTTGAGCCATTATTTGACATCAAAAATGATCATCATGTCTGGGTCTCAGGACTCATGAGCTGGCAAAGTGATCACCGCGCCAGCCTCGATATATTTGAAGAACGTAATGGCATTATCAAGTTTTATCCACTGATTGGTGTCACTCAAAAACAACGCGACGACTATATACTCGAGCACAATTTACCATTCCACCCTCTGGTAAAACAGGGTTACCAATCCATTGGTTGCACGCATTGCACAACCCCAGGTGAAGATCGTAGTGGTCGCTGGAACAACAGCCCAAAAACCGAATGCGGATTGCACCTTTAAACGCCAGCAAACGCTGCCCTCCCCATTATGAACAAAAGTAATGGTGCTTAAAATAAAGGGGTTGACTTATTCGTGCTTGTTGTCTTAGATCACAAAAACGCTTTAGCAAGATACATGGAAGTACTCGCGCAATAAGCTGTCACTCCACAACCTACTAAACGTGATGACAGCTTAAAAAACGTTGGCAAATCATAATGGCAACAAACACCTAAGTCAGCCCCTTTATCTTAGACACTATGCCTAAGAATAACTACGTGATACCACTAAGGAATGGGCACGTGATAATTTCCCAGTTTCGCATCCCATCTCCAGCCCATCTTGGCCCGTTCTTCTCTCTCACAAAAACTCGAAATAGAACAACTATTCCTGCATTTTTGTTCACTCAGAACGAACCAAATCTGAGCGCCAAACCGGGAAGTTATTACGTGCCCCATACCTTGATATACATATACCGGTCAATCAACTATCTTTTGTACCGCACTAACCAGTCGCTCAGCAGTAAATGGCTTTTGTAACCAACCGGTAGCCCCCATGGTTTTTGCTTTTTGCTTTTTATAGGTGTTACTTTCTGTTGTTAACATGATCATGGGAATATACTCATAACCCTCCAAGCGCCGCAATTTACTCACCAGGCTAATACCATTCATATTTGGCATATTAATATCAGTTAAGACTAAATCCACCTTGGTTTCCCGAGCCATCTCCATCGCTTGGCAACCATCTTCCGCAGACAGAACTTCATGTCCCGCAGCACTAAGTACCGCAGAAACCATCATTCGTATTGACTTAGAGTCATCGACAGAGAGTATTCGCGCCATCATTCCCCCCAAATTAATCATGAAAAAAGCTACATTCAATTAATCCGACATTGAGTAGCTTAGCGCTTGAAAATCACCATGAGAGTTAGTTTCGCAGGGGGGTTCTGAAGAAGGTTAATACGGGTTTGTATGGCCGACTGAAGAAAAACCCCTCTGGGATCAAGCATCGTGTGAGATTAAATAATAGACTATCCAATGTCGGATTAATGCCATGGAAATGATGTCGACCATCATGCGATCGATCTTTAAGCTTTATTGCGAGCGTAGCCACGATGCAATCTTATTTCGTCCGGACAAAATAACTCCCAATAACTATGTAAAATTGAGGTCAAATAAAGGCAGAATCTCCGCTATAATTTAGTTGCACACCAAATAATTGTGGTATAAGTTCTTGAACGAACATTGAATCTATTTACACCCTTTAGTTAAGGTATTTAATATGCTTATACTCAAAATGAAAACATTGTCCTTGGTTTTATTCGCGGCTTTAATCACTAGCTCAAACGTATTTGCATCAGAGCAACGAGGCCAATTACTCTACGAAAACCACTGCCGTATTTGCCATGACAGTAGTGTACATATCCGCGAAAAACAGAAAGCAAAAAATATTGAGGATATTATGAGCTGGGTAAATCGCTGGCGCAGCCACCTGGAACTGCCCTGGAATAAACAAGAGATCACAGATGTTGCTGACTATTTAAACGAAAGCTTCTACCATTTTGCACCGACGAATAAAAAGTAATCACCGTCATCGCACATAAATTTGAGACAAAGGCGAAGGAATACCCATCGTCAGAAAATGACCTCACTTTACACATTTTTAAAACAGATTCTAACGCAAACTCGCTTTATAATCGGCATAATGCCGATGCATTTTCCGCCAAACAGGGCCGGGTTTCCCATCCCCCACCGGTCGCCCATCCAATTGTGTCACTGGTAACACTTCTTTGGTTGAACTGGTTAACCAAATTTCATCAGCGTCTTCAACAACGGCTTGGGACAATGCTTTTTCTTCATGGGGAAGCTGATGTTTGGCAGCCAGCTCCAGGATTAAATCCCGAGTAATACCTGGCAATAAGTACGGCCCTTTGGGTGGTGTCATGATTGAGCCCTGCTTCACTACAAACACATTGCTCGCCGCCCCTTCTGTGGCATAACCATCACGGATTAAGATCGCCTCTACTGCACCTTGCTCGACCGCCTGTTGGCGCAACAACACATTAGGCAATAGGCTAATGGTTTTTAAATGGCAATTGAGCCAACGATTATCCGCTAGACAAACCGCTTTCACACCCTCAGTTAATGTCTCAGGGTTAATCCGCCCACTGGGATGACTCATAACAAACACAGTCGGTTTTACATTATCTGGAAAAGCATGATCTCTTACCGCTACCCCTCGGGTGACTTGCAAATAAAGGGATTGATCTCCACCACCATTTCTAGCAAGTAGATCTTTCAATAATAATGACCATTCCTGGTCAGTCAACGGATTAGCAAGCTGGACTGCATTTAAGTTATTTTGCAAACGCCCCAAATGTTCCGTTAAACGAAATAGCACCCCTGCGTAACTGGGGATTACTTCATAAATACCATCCCCCAATAAAAACCCACGATCAAACACCGAAATGCTCGCTTGATCTTCAGCAAGCAATTGTCCATTTAAATAGACTGTTCTCATTATCTTTCGCCCAGCAAGCAAACAAATAGGAATTTCATGAATATCCTTTTTCAGGTAATAAAGTGTATTTTATTGCATGAAAAAGGATAAGAGGCCGCCCGAGTATAGCTACTCAAAAAACATTTTCACTTCATCGATAATACTGCTAACAAAGCCAGCACTTTCCACGCTGACCAGATTAACTAGATCGCGCTGAACTAATACGTCCTCATTTAAACCAATATTCACCCGCCCAAATACTTGACCTTTTTCAGCGGGTGCAATGATTTGCGAGTTAATACTCATACTGGCAGCAAGCTGCTCATATTGACCACGCGGTATGGTGACATACAAATCATTCGTCAAACCCAATGAAATGGAATCTTGTTCCCCTTTCCATATGCGAGCTGTTGTCAACGACTTACCTGCTTCATAAAGTCTGTGGGTTTCAAAAAACCTGAAGCCGAAAGTTAATAATTTTTGAGTCTCGGCCGAACGTGCATTTTCACTGCTGGTACCTAACACAACGGAAATCAGCCGCATACCATCACGATCAGCCGATGCAGCCAAGCAATAACCCGCAGATTCGGTATGACCTGTTTTCAAACCATCAACAAATTTGTCCTGCCATAAGAGCTTATTCCGGTTATATTGCTTAATGTTGTTATAGGTAAACTCTTTTTGCGAATACAATTTATAAGATTCAGGATATTCTCGAATGATCACTCGCGACAACAATGCCAAATCGCGTGCTGTGGTATAATGCTGTTCGTGAGGCAACCCTGTTGCATTAACATAATTAGTGCCTGATAAACCAATTTTAGCCGCATATTGATTCATCAGTGAAGCAAACGCCTCTTCACTACCTGCGATGAATTCTGCCAATGCAACACTGGCATCATTGCCTGACTGAATAATCACCCCTTTGATTAAATCATCCACTGTCACCCATGAGTTCACCTCAATAAACATACGAGAACCCTCCATACGCCACGCTTTTTCACTGATCTTAACTTTATCTGACAAATTTATATTGCCACTTTTTAATTCGTTCTCGACGACATAAACCGTCATCATTTTAGTTAAACTGGCAGGCTCAATCTTTTTCTCACTATTTTTTTCCGCAAGTACCTTACCGCTATGAAAATCTTGCAATACATAGGCAGTTGCCTCCACACTGGGAACCGCAGGCGCTGCATTTATCGCAGCAACCGCTTGACCTGCCAACATGCAAATCAGAAAAAATATCACCCACATCGTTATATTTTTTGAAAAACGTCTACTATTTTGCATTAAAAACATCACATACTCTTCCATCTGTTACCCAATTACTGATACTTTAGAAGCGATTTTTAGGCTCATGTTACTCAAAACGAAAACACTGTAGGAGCCAGGCCCAAGCTTTTCAGCCGATGGGTTATTTCATCCAGCTCTAGCAATGTCTCATAAGGACCTAAGCGTACTCGATAAACTTTTTTATTGGCATTTTTCAAATTCCCAACATGAATATTACTGGCTAAACGCTCATTATGTAATCTAGACACCATACGCTGCGCATTGTCTTTTTGAGAATAGGCACCAACCTGCACAAAAAATGAAGTGGCTGCTTGCACATTGGTATTGGGCGGCGCTATGGAACGTACCCGAACTCGGGCAGTACCAGAGTGCATCATATCGAGCCTCGAGGCAGCCGCATAAGATAAATCAATAATGCGCCCTTCGTGGAAAGGGCCACGATCATTCACTCTAACAATGATTTCTTTACCATTGTCTAAATTTGTCACATGCACGTACGCAGGCAACGGCAAGGTCTTATGGGCTGCTGTCATGGCATACATATTATAAACCTCACCATTGGAAGTATGGCGCCCATGGAACTTTGTGCCATACCATGAGGCGAGACCTTGTTCATCATAACCATCACGCGTTCTAAGCGTGTAGTATTTTCGACCCATCACCACATAAGAAACGGGATTGCCCTGCGCACTCAGTGCTTCATACTTAGGCACAACATCTGCGACATGAATTCTATCCGAAGCTGGAGAAAGTGGTGCCGCATCTTGCTCAAGTGTGCCTTGTGGCACATTGGCACACGCAGAAAAAAGCGCGCCGAGACAGACCCAAAATATAATCAGATATGGTTTTGCAGGATGTATTTTCATTAACAGAATCGCTATTCCTAAAACATGACTGAAAGACTTATCACAAGAAATTAACAAGCAGGATCGCTAACATAGCTAATTTAAAAATACTTTCATCATTAACACGATGCAAGCATTTTTTGCCTTGCTCAACACATCCTCAATCAGCAGCGTCATTGATGGGTCTTACTACACTCAATAAGATACTCGTTCTCAGATCTATAACATACCCGACAAGCGCAAACCATTTTCCTGCTCGATTTGGCGTATTTCCTCTGCCAATTGGTACACCGCCATGGCATACAAAGCACTATGGTTATACCGAGTGATGACGTAGAAATTATTCAATCCTAACCAATACTGATGACCCTCACTGGCTTCTAGCTGAATTAGCGATGCTTTACTCTCCGGGGCAAGGGTTTCATCCACACTCACACCAAAGTTAGCAAAATCCGCCAATTTTGAATGGGGTTTCAATCCTTTATCTATCAATGTCGCAAAGTCTCCTCCGGTTACCGAGACCTGGCGAGTCACAGGTTGATCACGTGACCAGCCATGTTTGTGCAAATAGTTTGCAACACTGCCAATGGCATCAGCCACGTTATTAAGCAAATCTCGCTGTCCATCTTGGTCAAAATCAATCGCATAATGTCGGTAACTGCTAGCAATGAACTGCGGGAATCCCATCGCCCCAGCATAAGAACCTTGTAGCGTCAGAGGATCAAGCTTTTCTTCACGAGTCAGCAATAAAAAATGCTCAAGTTCTTTAGTAAAAAAAGGACTGCGCTTTGGGTAATCAAACGCCAGCGTCGAAAGTGAACTCAGGATTTTAAAGCTGCCTTTACGCTGCCCATAAAGCGTCTCGACACCAATAATTGCTACGATAACTTCAGCCGGGACACCATACTTAGCTTCCGCTTTGTGTAATACCTCAGCCTGTTGTTGCCAAAACTTATAACCTTGAGTAATTCGACTTTCTTTAATAAAAATTTGCCGATAACGATGCCACGGCAATCCTTCCGCTGGCCGAGTCATGCGGGCAATTACATCGGGTAACAACTTAGCTTGTGAAAATAGTTTTTTTAACGCTTGCTCATCAAAAGCATGCTGCTCAACCATTTTCTGAATAAAGACATTAGCTGCGGGTCGTTGCAATACCGACTCGTCGGACAAAGCCATCCCAGGCAAAGTAAGAATAACCAAAAAAACACCAGTAACAAGCCACTTTAGTCGCAAATATATTTTCAAAATCGTAAACCTCCCTATCACCCATCCGATAGTTACTGATTAGTCAGCAGCTTCCGGTGAGTCTGAATGGACATTAATATCCCAAACGCAGCCATCAACGTCACCATTGAGGTACCGCCGTAACTTACCATCGGTAACGGAATCCCGACCACTGGCAATAAACCGCTTACCATACCAATATTGACAAAGACATACACAAAAAAAGTGATCACTAAACTACCCGCCAATAATCGAGTAAAGGTACCTTGAGCTTGATAAGCAATCCGCAGACCACGCAGGACAATGCATAAATAAACAACTAACAAAAACAATATGCCGATTAAACCAAATTCTTCAGCATATACCGCAAAAATAAAATCTGTCGAGCGCTCAGGTAAAAAATCTAACTGCGACTGAGTACCATTAAGCCAACCTTTGCCATAGGCTCCGCCTGAGCCAATGGCTATTTTCGATTGTATAATGTGATACCCGCTACCCAACGGGTCACTTTCTGGGTTAATAAACGTTAGCACCCGTTGTCGCTGATAATCATGCATCACATAGAACCATACGACGGGCATAATAGCCGCTAACGTGAGCACAAAACCACCAATCATCAACCAACTAATGCCCGTTAACAATAATACAAAAATACCTGCACTGCCTACCAATAACGCCGTGCCTAAATCAGGTTGTTTGATAATCAGCGCCACTGGAATCATGATAATAATAAATACAATCCATATTTGCATGGGCTTCGGTGGAATTGATTTTTCAGCAAGATACCAGGCCACCATCATCGGTACTGCAATTTTCATGATTTCTGACGGTTGAAAACGAAACACCCCTAAATCTAACCAACGTTGCGCGCCTTTACCCACATCACCAAACAATAAAACAATGAACAGCAAAACCACACCTAATCCGAAAATAAACGGCGTCCAAAATAGTAAATGATGCGGTGGAATTTGAGCGACTAAAAACATGACAAAAAAAGCGAGTGCCAAACGAACGATTTGTTTGTTCATTTCTCCCCAATCCTGGCCGCTCGCGCTATATAAAACGGCAAGACCAATGACCGATAGAATCAGCAAACCAAATAATAATGGCCAATCCATATGCATACCACGCACGAAACCAAACATATTGGACTTACGCCGGTCTCCAGTATCACGGTAATACCCGGGTCTATTCATGATTAATTATACGGTAGTACTTTTTGCAACAAATATTGATCCATCACCTGACGGGCGATGGGGGCTGCCATACTGCCGCCACTGCCGCCATTTTCGACAATCACCGCGACCACGATTTGCGGATCCTCCACCGGTGCGAAAGCAATAAATAACGCATGGTCTCTTAACCGTTGAGCTACTTCTTCTTTCACATAGCGCTCATCTTGTTTAATACCAAACACTTGCGCGGTTCCGGTTTTCCCCGCCATCCGATACGGTGCATTTTTCCCAATACTGCGGGCACTACCTCGAGGGCCATGCACGACTTCTTCCATCATCGCAATCACTCTGCCCCAATGGCGCTTGCTGGCAATTTGACTCCCTTGTTTCACATTGCTCGTTAATGGTTCGACTTCATTGCTTAATTGATCTTGCGTGGTGGCAACAACTCTCGGCGCCAAAAACAAGCCATTGTTTACTAATGCCGCAGTCGCCACCGCTAATTGCAAGGGTGAAGTCAAAGCAAACCCTTGGCCAATTCCCGTAATTAACGTCTCTCCAGGATACCAAACTTCCTTCTTTACCCGCCGCTTCCAGGCGCGTGTGGGCATTAAACCTGAAGCCTCGCCTAAAATATCGATGCCAGTACGACTGCCCAGACCAAACAGTGCTAAATATGATGACATGCGATCGATGCCCAAATTTTGGGCTAAGTCATAAAAATACACATCACATGATTCAGCAATGGCATCTTCCATATCCATATTACCGTGCCCACCCCGTTTCCAGTCACGGTATTTATGACTACGATTTTTTAACCGATACCAACCTGGACAGAATATTGATTTGTGCTCATGTACCACATTCAGCTCGAGGCCAGCTAAAGCAATCAACGGCTTCACGGTAGAGCCCGGTGGATACTGTCCTTTTATTGCGCGATTGAATAACGGCTTATCAAGCGACGTTGACAATTGCTGGTAAAGCTTACTGGTGATACCGTTCACAAAAAGATTAGGATCATAACCAGGCAAACTCACCAATGCAATCAAACCACCACTCTTAGGGTTAATGGCCACAATGGCGCCACGCTGACCAGCCAGTGCCGCTTCGGCAACCGCTTGCACATTAATATCCAAGTTCAAATACAAATTTTTACCAGGGACCGGCGCGATTTCTGACAATACTCGTAATATCCGTCCCTGGGCATTGGTTTCAACTTCGCGCACCCCAACCTGACCGTGTAATACCGCTTCGTAATATTTTTCAACGCCGGTTTTACCAATGTGAGAGGTCGCACTATAATTGGACTGATCAAGCACTTGTTGTTCAGACTCGTTAATACGCCCCACATAACCAATGGCATGGACCGCCAGCTCACCTAAGGGATAATATCGTAATAATCGGGCATGAACATCAACACCGGAAAACTGGTGTTGACGTACCGAAAAACGAGCCACTTCTTGTTGGCTCAACTGGTAGCGCAAAGGAATCGCTTTAAAAGAGGCACTGCGCTGACGAAGCTTATCAAACTGAGCAATATCCTCAGCAGTGATGGTAATGATTTCTTTTAACTTATTCAGTGTCGCATCCAGGTCGACGATTTTCTCAACAACAATTTCCAAAGTAAAAGAAGGCAAATTCTCAGCTAATACAACCCCATTGCGGTCGAATATCAAACCTCGTGTGGGTGGTACAGCCACCAAGTTAACCCGATTATTTTTTGACAATGTTTTATAGTGTTCATAATCTACGACTTGCAAATAGATAAGGCGCACTACCAAAATCAATGCGCACAATAGAATAACCAGCAATGCCGCAATAATTCGACTACTAAATAACTGGGTTTCTCTCAGATGGTCTCGTAAGGTGACACGTGATATCATGAATACGTCGTTTTATCTATCCTACATTTTGATACCACAAGCGAATCACTTAACTCGAAATTGGCGTCGCATATTGCGCAACAATATAAAAAGCGCAGGCCAAATGAAGGCGCTTACCATAGAGGAAGACCAATATAACCAGGTCTGCGGAGCCGCCCCAATGATTCCCTTCACCCAAATCACCAGCAGTTGACTCAAGGCAATCAACACAAACACACTCAATGCCTGCTGCCAAATGGGATACACTCGAATTTGCAAGTGTATATTAATCGTGATAAAAGCGACAATCGCCAATGCCATGGCATGCTGCCCCAACAAAGACGCCGTCAACACATCCACCAACAATCCCATAAACCAACCAATGCCCACATTGATCCGGCTCGGTAACACCAAACACCAATAAATGAGCACCATCGCCACCCAATCTGGACGAAAAGGACGCAACCACTCGGGCAATGGCATGGCGGTGAGAATCAGAGCAGCTATAAAAGAAAACACAATCAATCCATTGCTCGTTGGCCCTGCATAAGTATTCATTGATGCTCAGCACCTGTCCCTGGTGATGCCGTATCACTAAAGGTAGCGGGCTCTTCTTCTTCCAGCAACATGCTATTGTGCCATACCAACATCACCTCACGAGTACGATCCAAGGCAGCCAATGGCTTGGCATAGACACTCGCAAAGGGGTGGCTAGTATCCGGTAAAACCTGAGTGACTCTGGCCACTGGGTAACCGCTGGGAAATAAACCACCCATGCCTGAGGTCACCAGTACATCGTCCACTTTCACATCCGCATTATTCGGGATATTCATTAACTTCAGACGGTCTGTGTGTCCGATGCCCGCCATGATACCAATTAAGCCATTGCGGTTAACTTCCACTGGCAACGCACCACTGGGATCAGAAATCAACATCACGGTACTGGATAACGGCATCACTTGAACGACCTGCCCGTACACGCCATCGGCAGCTAATATTGCTTGCCCCTCATAGACATCATGGAAACTGCCTCTGTTTAACAATACCTTGTGACGGAATGGATCCAAGTCCACGGAAAGTAATTCAGCGGTTAATATTTTATCACTGACTTTATCAGAAGCCTCTAACAAGCGCCGTAAACGCACATTCTCCACTTCCAGCGAAATCAGTTTTTGATTCTGCTGCTTTAAAAAAATATTTTGTGAGCGCAATGAGGCATTGTTTTCGATCAAACTATCCCTGGAAACCATATTTTCTTCCGCCCAGTGCCCCATTGTATTAGGCAGCGTCACGAGAAACTGAATGGGATAAACTAACAGCGACAATACCGCTCTCACATCGTCAAGGTACTTTTGCTGATGGTCAACAGTCATTAACACAATGGACAAGAAGGTAAAGAAAACCACTCGTATACCCACCGCTTGCCCATAGGCAAACAAAGGTTTAATGGCTTGCCTCCTTGTATCTGATCGCTTGGTTATTGTTGCTATGAGATACGTTCATTGGCTTCCATACATAAATTTAAACCAAGTTCAACAATCATATCTATTCAACGGCAAAAACTTCACCGCCATGCTCATCAATCATTTCCATCGCCCGACCCCCTCCTCGCGCAACACAAGTCAATGGATCCTCTGCAACAATCACAGGTAAACCCGTTTCCTCCATCAATAAACGATCCAACTCGCGCAACAAAGCACCGCCTCCGGTTAACACCATCCCACGCTCAGCAACATCGGAACCCAGCTCGGGAGGGGTTTGTTCAAGCGCCGCACGCACCGCTCCCACAATACCCGCCAATGGCTCTTGCAATGACTCCAAAATTTCATTGCTATTGAGGGTAAAGCTGCGTGGCACGCCTTCGGCTAAATTTCGCCCTCTCACTTCTATTTCTCTAATTTCATCAGAAGGATAGGCGGAGCCAATTTCTTGCTTGATGCGTTCTGCCGTCGCATCACCAATCAGCGTACCGTAATTTCGCCGCACATAATTGATAATCGCTTCATCGAAACGGTCACCGCCTATTCTAACGGATTCGGAATACACAATACCATTGAGCGACATCACCGCCACCTCGGTGGTCCCCCCTCCAATATCAACCACCATGGAACCACTTGCCTCACCAATAGGCATACCGGCACCAATCGCCGCCGCCATCGGCTCCTCGATTAAATAAACCTCACGCGCACCTGCCCCGGCCGCAGATTCTTTAATCGCCCGCCGCTCCACTTGGGTGGAACCACAAGGCACACATACCAACACTCGAGGGCTCGGTCGAAAAAAACGAGTTTCATGCACTTTATAAATAAAATGCTGTAGCATTTTTTCAGTCACCGTAAAATCTGCAATCACGCCATCTTTTAATGGCCGAATGGCAGTAATATTCCCAGGGGTCCGCCCCAACATGCGTTTTGCCTCAATCCCCACGGCAGCAATACTTTTAGGTCCCCCTGGGCCACGATCTTGACGAATCGCTACCACCGAAGGTTCAGCCAAAACAATGCCTTTGCCACGCACATAAATTAGCGTATTGGCAGTTCCTAAATCAATAGACAAGTCGTTGGAAAAAACCCCGCGTAAACGTCCAAACATTAGTATGATTATCCTGTATTAATAATGTTAGTTATACTCAACACTGTCACCAACTGTCGTTTTTGTCGGCAAACTAAAGTCATCGAAATGATAGAAAAAAATATTGAATAACCCAGTCCATCATACCCAGTTACGCCAACTTGATTATTTTTAATGCATGATGATGTACATTCAGCCAAGCAGGATGACAGACTCGGTTTAAACTAGCAAATCACCTCAGAAATCCATCGCCAGACTCAGCACCAATCCTAATATTTACGGTCCTCGAAATGGCGACTTAATATACAATTTTTTCAACACATCAATCACAATTAGTCAGCAGTTACCATTTTTTCTGTTCACAAACCGACATATCTTTTACTGCGTAAGGCTCACCTAGTATATCCCTTGATCGACGAAAGCAAACATCTCATCAAGCATGAAATATTTTGGCCAAACCTTCAACTATGTTAAGGTTTGGCCTCTAGATTAATAGCGTAGCCCAATCGCCAACATTGACCACAAATTATCATGCAAGACACCCAAAAGCCATGCCGATGGAAATCCCATATGATAGTCGTTTTCTTTCATTGGCTCGCGACCAATCGAGTTAAAAAAATGACCCGCTTTAATCGCTTGACAAAAATCACTCAACCGGTTTATCCAGAGTCGCCTCTACATCTGGCGGTTATGCTATATATTTACCTTCCAAGGAGCAAATGATGCCTTTAGAAAAACAGGATATAGAGAAAATTGCCCATTTAGCACGCTTGTCGGTATTAACCGAAGATACTGAGGGCTATGTCAAAAACTTGTCTGATATATTGGAGCTCGTCGAGCAAATGAATCAAGTCGATACCCATAATATCACACCCATGGCGCACCCTCTCGATGCCAGCCAGCGTTTACGGCCCGATGTTGTCAGTGAAGCAAACCAGCGCGAGCATTTTCAAAAAATTGCCCCACGCGTGGAAAATGGTCTCTATCTAGTACCGAAAGTCATTGAATAAATGATCAATTCACGACTTGGTTGCATGCATCTGGCATTGCATTTCTTTAATAATACGACGTAAAATTCATCAATGCAGCCAAAACTGAATCACTACCATTGAACCCACAAGCAGGCTTATTACCATTTAATAATATAGCTAACAAACCAGTGCCCAACAAAATAAACTGATCACTTTGAGAACTTTGTATGTTTGAAAAAACAATAACTGAATTATCTGCCGATTTAGCCGCGAAGCGTATTTCGAGCCAAGAATTAACCCAAGCCTATTTAGATCGCATCAACCAATTTGATCAAAAAATAAATGGCTATATCACTATTGATCAAGAAAGCGCCCTGCAACAAGCCAAAGCCGCTGATCGCGCCATTGCGCAAGGTGAATATCAAGCGTTAACCGGCATTCCCATCGCCCAAAAAGACATTTTTTGTACCGATGGTATAAAAACCAGCTGTGGCTCCAAAATGCTCGACAACTTCATCGCTCCCTATGACGCCACCATCATCCATCATTTTAACCAAGCCGGTGCGGTTATTCTGGGCAAAACCAACATGGACGAATTCGCCATGGGGTCCTCCAATGAAAGCAGCTATTATGGTCCAGTAAAAAATCCATGGGACCTCAGCAAAGTCCCCGGCGGATCCTCCGGTGGTTCGGCTGCCGTGGTGGCAGCGCAACTGGCACCGGGCGCCACAGGTACAGATACCGGTGGCTCCATCCGCCAACCCGCCGCACTCTGTGGTATCACCGGTTTAAAACCCACCTATGGTCGAGTCTCTCGTTATGGCATGATTGCCTTTGCCTCCAGTCTGGATCAAGCCGGTCCCATGACACGTTCTGCGCAAGATGCCGCCCTTTTATTGCAAGTCATGGCCGGATTTGACCCGAAAGATTCAACCAGCGTAGACACCCCGGTTCCCGATTATAGCGCCAGCTTAAGCAACGATATTCGCGGTTTAAAAATTGGTCTTCCCAAAGAATATTTTCATGAGGGATTAGATAATAAAATTGCCAAAATCATCGAGACTGCGATCGATCATTATAAAAAGCTCGGCGCCTCCATCGTCGAAATCAGCCTACCTAACAGTCAACTAGCGATTCCTTCCTACTACGTAATCGCCCCTGCCGAATGTTCCTCCAACTTATCCCGGTTTGATGGAGTGCGCTTCGGTTATCGCTGCGATAACCCCCAAGACCTCGAAGACTTATATAAACGTTCTCGCGGCGAGGCCTTTGGTACTGAAGTGAAACGTCGCATCATGATAGGTACCTATGTATTATCCGCCGGTTATTACGATGCTTATTATTTAAAAGCCCAAAAAATCCGCCGCCTGATCAGTGACGACTTTAAACATGCGTTTGCCGATGTTGATGTCATCATAGGGCCTACCGCCCCCACAACGGCGTTTACCCTCGGTGAAAAAACCGCCGATCCGGTTACCATGTACATGTCGGATATCTATACTATTGCCACCAATTTAGCCGGCTTGCCTGGCATCTCGATCCCTGCCGGATTTGCTGACGACATGCCCGTCGGCTTGCAAATCATCGGTAATTATTTCACCGAGGCACATTTATTAAACATTGCCCATCAGTATCAACAGCAAACCGACTGGCATACCAAATCACCGCCAGGCTTTGCGCATCATGCTGCCAACATATAAATCCATCGCTAATAGCTTTTCAGATAATAAAAGAGGTTCCTGAACATGGAATGGGAAGTCGTTATTGGTTTAGAAATACACGCCCAGCTTGCCACTCAAAGTAAAATTTTCTCAGGCGCATCCACCAGCTATGGAGCCGCCCCCAATAGTCAAGCCTGTGCGGTCGATCTTGGCTTACCTGGAGTGCTTCCGGTACTGAACGAACAAGCCACTATCATGGCTACAAAATTTGGCTTAGCCACCCATTCAACGATCGCCAAACGATCGATTTTTGCACGTAAAAACTATTTTTATCCCGATTTGCCCAAAGGTTATCAAATCAGTCAATTGGAAGATCCCATCGTGCATACTGGCTATCTGGATATCGAATTGGAAGACGGCGCAAGCAAACGCATCGCTATCACTCGCGCACATTTAGAAGAAGATGCAGGCAAGTCCTTACATGAAGACTATCACGGCCACACCGGTATTGATTTAAACCGAGCAGGCACGCCTTTGCTAGAAATCGTTTCAGAACCCGACCTGCGATCGGCCAAAGAAGCCGTCGCCTACATGAAGAAAATTCATGCGTTAGTGCGTTATTTAGAAATTTGCGATGGTAATATGCAAGAAGGCTCTTTTCGCTGTGACGCCAATGTCTCGCTACGCCCGCAAGGCCAAGCGACCTTAGGGACCCGCACTGAAATCAAGAACCTCAACTCCTTTCGCTTTGTCGAACGCGCCATTAACTATGAAATTGATCGGCAAATGCATATTTTGGAATCCGGCGGCAAAATCCAACAAGAAACCCGCTTATATGATGCCGATAAAAACGAAACGCGCACCATGCGCAGCAAAGAAGAAGCGAACGATTATCGATATTTCCCAGACCCAGATTTATTACCTATCGAATTAGATGATCAATTTATCGCTAAGATCAAAGCCACATTACCCGAATTACCGGATGAAAAGAAAAACCGTTTTCAACAGCAATACCAATTGTCCAGTTATGATGCCGAAGTACTCACCTCCAGCAAAGAAATCGCTGACTATTTTGAAGAAACCTTAAAAACAGCAGGCGGTGAAGCAAAACTTTGTGCCAACTGGGTGATGGGTGAATTAACCGGCTCATTAAATAAAGCCAACCAAGACATTGCTGACTCACCGGTATCCGCGCAAATGTTAGGTGAACTGATCCAACGAATTGCCGATAAAACCATTTCCGGAAAAATCGCCAAAGACGTATTTGACGCGCTATGGAAAGGTGAAGGTAATGCGGACGCCATCATCGAGAAAAAAGGACTCAAACAAGTCACAGACACCGGACTCATTGAAAAAGTCATTGATGAAATCATTGCCAATAATCCCGGTCAACTCGCCCAATACCGGTCAGGCAAAGAGAAATTGTTTGGTTTTTTTGTCGGCCAAGTCATGAAACAAACCCAAGGCAAAGCCAATCCACAGCAAGTTAATGACATCTTGAAAAACAAACTCAATGAGACACCATAACTAAAGACATCACATGCTAAAAGAAAAAGACTGTTTACAACGTTTTTTATTTGTTGATACCCATATTCGCGGCGCGCTAGTCTCGCTTGATGCCAGCTGGCAAGCATTATTACAGCAGCAAAGCTACCCCGATGTGGTTCAACAATTGTTGGGTCAACTCAGCGCCGCCTGCGTGCTACTGAGTTCCACTTTAAAATTCAACGGCAGCTTGACCACCCAAGCCCAAGGCGATGGCCCAATTTCAATGATGGTTGTCGAATGCACCACTCAAAGAACCCTCCGCGGCATGGCTAAATGGCAATCAGGCATCCAGCCAAGCAATTTAACCAGCCTGTTTGGGTCTGCTCGACTGGCAGTTACCATCGATACCATCAATAATAAAAGTCGTTTTCAAAGTATTATTGAACTTGAAGGTGACACACTCGCTCAAACCGTCGAAAAATATCTACAACAATCCGAACAACTCGCCACCACATTACTGTTAGCCGCTAGTAATACCCAAAGTGTTGGCCTACTCCTACAAAAATTACCGGAACCCTCTGATATCAAATATGCTAATGACGACAATTGGAACCGCATCAGCCAACTCGCCGCCACCCTGACGCCCGAAGAACTGATGGCACTCAGTAACCAACAAATTCTACACCGCTTATTTTCCGAAGATAACATCCAGTTATTCGACCCGGAACCCTATCGCTTCCATTGCTCGTGCAGTCGCAGCCGAGTACAAAATATGCTAAAGTCACTGGGAGTTAATGAAATTCATCAACTCTTGGACGACGTGGGTCTAGTGCAAGTGGATTGTGAATTTTGCGGTCAACAATACACCTTCGATAAAGTGGATGCCGAAGCACTCTTCGCTAGCGACGATCCCAGCGAACCGCCACCAACGCGCCATTGATGCCCAATAAAAAATCTCCAAAACGTACGATACACTAAGATTATCTAGGTTAAACTAAAAAAAATATCACGAGTCAAACAACTATCAATACTCGTAGCGTTTGATATTTAGGCTTTATCGCTAAAAATTAAAATCAAAAACGATGGTACATCACTCTCGTCACTGAGCGAATAATAAAAATACTTTTGATGTACTGAAACACCAATGGGGCTGGGATCGTTATACCTCGCATACCACTTCTCCATGTATAGCAATATTTCAAAACACCAAATAGTCACTGTTTCATCGCCTAGACATTATCGATGAGTCGTTTATTCGACGCAGAAATTTAGGCTTATGATGAATATAAAATATAGGGATATAACATGACTGATCGAAAAGATTTACAACAATATATTGATATCCAAGAGGAGTGGGATGGGCGCCAAGTCAATGCGAGCAATAACAAAAATCTGAATACAGTTATTGCTACCAGCCGTCGCAGTTTCCTCAAAGGTGGCTTAGGTTTGGCTATTTCTGGTGCATTCGCCAGTACCACCCTAGTCACTTGTATTAATGAAGATTCTAATACTTTTGCTAAACACCATCAGAATAATACACCAGCCTCTCCAACACAATCTGGCCACTTAGGATTTCAAGCCATCCCCGTGGAACAGGACGAATCTTTTGACTCAGTCACCGTGCCACCGGGTTATACCGCCAAAGCTTTTTACCCATGGGGCACCCCGATTAACGCATCCACTACACCTTGGTTAAGCAATGGCAACAACAGCGCCGCAGAGCAAGCCATGCAAGCGGGCCAATGCCATGATGGCATGCATTTTTTTGCATTTGACGAAGCCACCCAAAACCAACGGGGTTTACTCGTGATGAATCATGAATTTGTAATTCAAGCGACCCTGCATCCTAATGGCGCCACCACCAATGCGAATGGCAACCGTCCTGCGGAAGAAGTCAATAAAGAGAAAGCCGCCCATGGCGTCAGCATCATCGAAATACAAAAAAACGCACTCGATGACTGGGAAATTGTCCTCGACTCCCCCTACAATCGCCGCATTACTGCCGACACCGAAATGCAATTGACAGGCATTGCTGCAGCTAACGCGTTCATGAAAACCGCCGCTGATGAGACAGGTAAACACGTCTTCGGTACCCTGAACAACTGCGCCCACGGTATCACCCCCTGGGGGACTTACCTGGCCTGCGAAGAAAACTGGCAAGGTTATTTTGTCAATAAAGATAAAGCAGATTATAACGCACGAGCCAGCCACAAGCGTTACGGGGTCGCCACCCAAAGCAGCCGCTATGCTTGGGAAACCGTCGACGCCCGTTTTAACGCAACCCCCGATGACAACCAGGCTCACCATGGTTACGTGAACGAACCCCATAAATTTGGCTGGGTCGTTGAAATCGACCCATTTGACCCCACCAGCACACCCAAAAAACGCACCTCCATGGGCCGTTTGATTCGTGAATGTGCCACCCTTTCGTTAGGTCCTGATAATCGCATGGCCTTTTACTTCGGTGATGACAGTCGAGGTGAATATGTATACAAATTTGTCCCTTCGCAAGCTTACAATGCCAACCATGCCGCCGCCAATAAAGATATCCTGGATGACGGTATCCTATACGTTGCGCGCTTTAATGACGATGGCACCGGCCAATGGTTAGCCTTGCTCGCCGGCCAAAACGGCTTAACTGCTAATAACGGCTTTAAAACTCAAGCCGATGTTATGCTTAATGCACGCAGTGCGGCAGACATTCTCGGTGCAACCCCCATGGACCGCCCCGAATGGGTCGCAGTCCATCCTGTCACACGTGAAGGCTACATTACACTCACCAACAACCGCAACCGTGGCATTCATAGTAACCAACCCATTAACACCGCCAATCCTCGTCCAGAAAACCAACATGGGCAAATCCTACGCTGGCGCGAAGCCGACAATGATCCAAGCGCTACCACCTTCAGCTGGGATGTGTTTTTATTAGCCGGTGACGCGGAAAACACCCGTTATCCCGATGGTCGTGCCATACCCAACAACTACATCGGTGATATTAAAGGTGATATCTTCTCCTCACCCGATGGTTTGTGGTTTGATCACCATGGCCGGTTATGGATTCAAACAGACTATAACGATAACTCATCACGCAACGCCAACATGGGAACCAATCAAATGTTAGCCGCCGACCCCGTCAGCAAACAAGTCAAACGCTTCTTGGCCGGTCCAAGAGGCTGTGAAATTACTGGCATAACAAGCACACCTAATGGCACAACCCTATTTATCAATATTCAACATCCCAGTATTAGCTGGCCAGCCGAAGATGGCATCACCCGCCCTCGCTCAGCCACCGTCATTATCACCAAAGACGATGGAGATGTTATTGGTAGCTAGCACTCTATCAATCTATATTCAATTTCACGGCTAACAAATGCATCACCAAAATCGATTTATTATACGCATTCTCTGCTCATAAAACCGGCATTAATCCACCTAGCAGATCTCATCCTTGGCGCGGGCGGTGCATATATTTTAAGGCTATTGATAGCCACTTTGCCTGCGCACGCCTCTTAGCCATTGGTATTATTTGTGGAATTTATTGCAATGTCGATTGACCTAGCAGCCGATATATTCCTCGTTTAGCGGTATACCGTACAGATATTAAACAATTTATTATTTGCTTACCGACATTGGGCAACCTTGCGTCGGTACTTAGACGAAAAAACCGACGATGACAGAAATTTGTTATACGTGGATCAGACAGCTCAACGTACAACTCATACTCATATTGATTTTGGTCACGATTTTGACGATGACGGCTTTCTCGTTCTATTCGGCAAAAACCCAATCTGAACAACTCGCCGTCAGCATGAAACGCCAAGCCATGGTATTAGCCGAAAACCTGGCAGCCACTAGCGGCGACTATTTATTAAACCGTGACTATTCAGCCATCGAATTATCACTCATTCGTTCCGCTCGTTTTCCAGGGGTATTATTCATACAGATGTGTGATATCCAAGGAAAAGTTATCAGTGATGTTGTCAGCAATAACGAGCAAATGCCGCCGCAACCGCGCTTCGGCCAACAAAGACTCAAACCACCGTCAACCAAAACAAGTAAGATTGATATCAAAAATCAGCAAATGCTGATTTGGCAACCTATCCTGCTGGGCGAACATCTAGGCTGGATTCGAGTCGGCTACAATCTAGACGACATTAACAAAGCAAAAGTGCGCAACTGGCGAGAAAACCTGCTAGCTGGCTTGATTGCCGTCAGCTGCGCCATCCTATTACTCACCTTAGCACTTAAACGACCCATGGCTTCCATTGCACGTTACACCCGCTTTGCAGCAACCCTCAATGAAAATCATGGCAAACAAATACCTATTTGTAAAAACGCGATTGAATTGGAAAAGCTCGGAACAGCTCTCAATTGGGCATCGTCGAAATTGAACGAACAATCAAAAGAAATCAATAGCGCCATGAAATATCTTGAGCGACTCGCCGCCTTCCCCGAAATGAATCCCAACATTGTCCTATCAATTGATAGGGACGGAGAGATTAGCTACCTCAATCCACATGCGCAACAAGTACTATCCGAACTGAGCATAACACCAAAAGAAATAAAAAATTTATTACCTGCCAACATAGATACACTCATCCAACAGGATTCAAACGTACCAGTGAATGCATGCGAACTTGAAACGACGTTTGCAGACCGAACTTTTTTATGGACCTTTTCTCCAGTCAAAGGACAACAAATACTACATGGTTACGCTTTGGAAATTACCGAACGAGTCGCAGCCGAACAACAAGCGCAAGCCGCCTTAATGGACAAACTTAGCGCCAATGCCGCCAATAAGGAAAAAAGTCAATTTTTAGCAAACATGAGCCATGAATTGCGCACACCGCTGAATGCAATTATTGGATACAGCGAAATCCTAGAAGAAGACTTAGCTCACAACTTATCAGAGCAAGGCAGTGATATTAGAAAAATCCAACAGGCCGCCAAGCATTTATTAGCACTCATTAGCGACATCCTAGATTTATCAAAAATAGAAGCCGGTAAAATGGAATTGTTTATCGAAGAAGTTGATATTAAAAACTTAATCGATAATGTCATAGCAACCATCACACCGCTTACTCAAAAAAAATATAATAAGCTATCCGTGAAATACCACGGCAAAATGGGAAACATACATACCGATGTAACCAAATTGCGCCAAGTCTTATACAATTTGCTGAGCAACGCATGTAAATTTACTGAAAACGGCCAAATTACACTAACTGTATCTTGCCAGCAATCCAGCACTCAAATAAAAGGGATTGCATTTGAAGTAAAAGACTCAGGAATCGGCATGGACAGCACCCAATTGCATCGTATTTTTAAACCCTTTTCACAAGCAGATAATTCAACCACAAGAAAGTACGGAGGTACCGGATTAGGACTGTCAATTTCACAATGGTTCTGTGAAATGCTCGGCGGTAATATCAAGGTAGCCAGCGAAACGAATAAAGGATCAACTTTTACGGTATGGCTACCCAGTGGAGCCGTTAGTGATCAAAACAATGATCACCAAACAACTCAAAGTTGACAGATATAGGATAAGCGGTATTCAGTAGGCCCTAAAATGTTTTAAAAAAATGTTAATGTAGACCCTAACTTTTCTTTGAAACGTTAGGGTCGACTACGCCAATATTTTAGCAATATGTTGTGCTGTCTTACTGGCCTCTAGAAAAACCATCCCTACATTATTGCTAGTTTGCGTCACAAGCACAAGCGCAGCCATTTCATCGACATGCACTATAAGCA